>JGI12532J12843_1000013_pt1 | contig 164940 bp, 147 predicted proteins | sample TtaePargueraPR_6_FD_12843 | JGI IMG/M metagenome (IMG submission 12843)
GGGTGAATTGTGCTATCACTTATGACAAGTATTAATCGACCGATTCCAGTAATGTCATAAAAGCAACATGCCTGTTTTGAAATTTCAATCGGTGTTCATTTGTAATTTCCTGAGCATGGTTGTTTAGAAAATTTTCAGCCAGGGACAAAGATTTTGCAAAGAACTGTACAGCGTATGTAATTCCATCATCGTCATTTACATTGAGAAGCCTGAGCAGTTTGTAATCATAAAACAGACCTGTATTGAGCGTTCTTTGGATATAATTATCTTTTACCCAATCCAGCCACTCATTCTCAATATCATTATCTATTTTTATGGTGACGTTATACAAAATCATTTTGAGATTTTTTAAACATTTTTCCAAAACAAACCATTATAGTGATCAAATAAAAATTTTGTCTGTCAAATGAATGACTTGATTTGAGTTGCAACTTTTTTAACAATTGTCCGACAACTCAGTTATGTTATTTGATTATTTAAATTAATGTATAGAGTGTCAAATTATTCAATCAGAGACATAGAGCAATTATCAGGCATAAAAGCCCATACCATTCGGATCTGGGAGCAGCGATATAATTTTATTGAGCCAAAAAGAACGGAAACCAATATTAGATTTTACAATGATGAAGATCTGAAACTGATTTTAAATATTTCTTTGCTGAAAGAAAACGGATTCAAAATTTCCAGGATATCTAAAATGGCCAGTGAGGATCTGAAGGAAGAAGTCCAAAGAATTACCGACAGAAAAATTGGTCAGAGCGAACAAATCCAGGCATTGACCATTGCTATGCTTGAATTAGATGAAAATCGATTTGAAAAAATAATTACTACCAATATTCTACAGATCGGCTTTGAAAGAACCGTCTTATTAATCATTGTACCTTTCTTCAAGAAGGTTGGGATTTTATGGCAAACGGGAGCTATTACTCCCGCTCATGAACATTTTATTTCAAACCTGACGAGGCAAAAAATCATTGTAGCAATTGACGGCCAGGTGATTGACCGAATAACTGATAAAAAATTCCTGCTCTTTTTACCTGAGGGTGAACTTCACGAAATTTCTCTGCTTATTTCCTCTTACCTGATTAAGACCAAAAATCATAAAGTAATTTATCTGGGACAAAACCTTCCTTTCAAGGACCTGAAGGAAGTGTATCAAATTCACCAGCCACAGTATCTTTTGTCTGTATTTACCAGTTACCCATACACCAATGATGTACAATCCTACATCAATAAGCTATCAGAAAGCTTTCCCAAATCCACTATCTTTCTGACTGGCCTTCAATTGATCGGGAATGACTTTCAATTGCCAAAAAATATCAGACTGCTCAATAAACTGGAAGATCTCATTACTTTTTTGGACGATATCGACTCATTGGTTTAAGCAACCCCCTCTCTTTTAATGAACATTCTTTTTCAGATGAGAACATCTGTCAGTTTGTTTGAATACATGCAAGATTAATTTTGTTTAATTATTTTTAATATTTATTAAACAATATATAAATTCTTTCTAGCAATGTTGATGAAATATTACTCACCTTGTCAACAAAAATATTAACCAAATACGCCATAATTGTTATTAATTTGGCTATAAAAGACAAAAATCCATTGTCTCAACACAAAAAACATCTATTGATAAGATTTTTATTGTTTAAATATTTATCAAAAACATTAAACAAAAATTTGCGTTTTGTTTAAACATTAGATACATTTGATAAACAAATTAAATTTCTGACTCATGACAGCATTAGAATTTAGCACCTCAGTTGATCAATTATCTCCTTCATTAAGATCCATCGCAATCAGATTGACCCGCGACCGGGATGAAGCGAAGGATCTGCTGCAGGAAACAATCTTAAAAGCCTTTTCAAACAGAGATAAATTCTCGGATGGCACAAACCTGAAAGCATGGATGTTTACCATTATGAAAAATACTTTCATTACCAATTATCAAAGAATGATGCGCAGAAACACATTTATTGATACATCCGATAATCTTCATTACATCAACTCTTCGAATGTCACCATTACCAATGGAGCTTTCAGCAAGTTTGCCATGAAAGATATTAACAATGCTATTGAAAAACTGGATGATACATTTAGGACGCCATTTCTCATGCATTTCAGAGGTTTTAAATATTTTGAAATTGCTGACAGGTTGAACGTACCACTTGGAACAGTTAAAAACAGAATTCATATTGCCCGAAAAGAATTAAAGCAATTGCTTAAAATTTATCAAAATTAAATAGATGTATTCCAAAACTGCCATCGTAATTGGTTCCGGTTTTTCCGGCTTGAGTACTGCCTGTGTCCTGGCCAAAAATGACTTTAAAGTCAGAATCCTTGAAAAAAACGAAAGCATCGGGGGAAGAGCAAGAATGTTCAAATCTGAAGGATTCACATTTGATATGGGACCAAGTTGGTATTGGATGCCGGATATATTCGAAAGCTTTTTTGCTTATTTTGGTAAAAGCGTATCCGACTACTATGAATTAAAAAGACTTGATCCCTCCTATCGGATTATCTTCGATTCGGAGCAGCAAATTGACGTTCCTGCAGATTTTCAGAACTTAAAAGTTTTATTGGAAAGCATTGAGAAAGGCAGTGCTGAAAACCTGGAAAAATTCATTTCTCAGGCAGCTTACAAGTACGATATTGGAATAAATGATTTCGTCTACCGACCCAGTAAATCAATATCAGAATTCCTTAGTCTGAAACTATTGGTTGATGCCATTAAGCTGGATGTTTTTCAGTCTTTTGAAAATCATATCAACAAATATTTCTCTGATAAGAAAATCAAAATGATGATGGAGTTTCCGATTTTATTTTTAGGAGCTCTTGCCAAAAACACCCCTGCGCTTTATAGCCTGATGAATTATGCAGATATCAAGCTTGGTACTTGGTATCCCGTTGGTGGAATGTTTAAAATCATTGAAGCACTTGAAAGTCTTGCGAAAGAACTCGGCGTTAAAATTCACACAAATGAAGAAGTTGATAATTTTACGATCGAAAATTGTAAAATAACCGGAGTAAGAAGCAAATCTGGCCAATCATTTCATGGAGATGTCTTTGTAGCCTCAGCTGACTATCACCACGTAGAAAAAGATCTGCTAACGAAAGAATATCGATCCTATAATTCCAGGTATTGGGAGAAAAGGGTATTTGCTCCGTCAAGTCTAATCTTTTACCTGGGTATTAATAAAAAAGTTAAAAAATTATTACACCACAATCTTTTCTTTGATGCGGATTTCTGTGAACATTCTAAGGAAATCTATACCACTCCTTCATGGCCGGAAAACCCACTATTTTATGTGTGTACTCCATCGAAAACGGATCAATCAGTTGCTCCGCAAGGTTGTGAAAATCTGTTCATCCTCATGCCAGTAGCTCCGGGGATTGAAGACAATGAAGATATCAGGGAAAAATATTTCAAACTCATTCTCAAACGGATCGAAAAATTTACCGGTGAGAAAATTTTAGAAAATATCATTTACAAAAGATCCTATGCACACAATGATTTTATCAAAGACTATCATGCGTACAAGGGAAACGCTTATGGATTGGCTAATACCTTGAGACAAACGGCATTTCTAAAACCAAAAATCAAAAACAAACATTTAAAAAATCTATACTACACTGGCCAGCTGACTGTTCCAGGCCCGGGTGTTCCACCCTCGTTAATTTCAGGAAGGGTTGTCGCCAACGAAGTAATAAAAGACTTTGCTTGATATGGATATGTACGATTTAACGGCATTTAAAAGCAGTAAAATAATTACAACAAGCTATTCGACTTCCTTTAGCCTGGGAATAAAAACCCTGGCTAAAAAGTTCCATTGGCCTATTTACGCTGTTTATGGCTTTGTCAGGTATGCTGATGAAATAGTCGATACCTTTCACAATCATGATAAAAAAAGACTGCTTAAGGAATTTAGAAGTGATGCCTTCAAGGCCATTGAAAATAAAATTAGTCTGAATCCTGTGTTGCAGAGTTTTCAGATTGTTGTGCATCAATACGATATCGATCACGATCTGATTGAAGCTTTTTTATCAAGCATGGCAATGGATTTGATCGAAAAGAAATACAATCCGGATGACTACAAAACCTATATCTATGGTTCTGCAGAGGTGGTTGGATTAATGTGTCTGAAGGTGTTTTGCGAAGGGGACAAGAGAATGTATGAACGACTGAAAGCTCCAGCCAAAAGCCTCGGATCAGCATTTCAAAAAGTCAATTTTCTAAGGGATATGAAAAGTGACTATTACGAAAGAGGAAGAGTGTATTTCCCAGGCATCGATTTCAACAATTTTACTCACAACAATAAAAAACTTATTGAAAAAGATATCCAAAAGGATTTTGACCATGCTTTAAAAGGTATACAAAATCTTCCTACCGGGGCAAAATTTGGCGTTTACATCGCTTATATCTATTACTTAAAGCTTTTCAATAAAATTAAGCTAAGCCCGGTTTCTGAAATCATAAGTGAAAGGATCAGAATCCCTGATAACACCAAGCTATTTCTGCTAATTCAGTCGTGGTTGAAATATCGTCTAAACTTTATGTAGTTTGACATGTTTTAGAATTAACACAATCGGTTAGTTAGGATGAGAATAGGATAACTGATATAATTTCTTATAATATAAAAGGAGCACCAAGAACATTGAGTGTAATAAAAAATGATTGACGTATTGATAAAAATATTAATAGTAGCGGGCACATTCCTTTTTATGGAGTTTGTGGCATGGTTCACCCATAAGTACATCATGCATGGAATTTTATGGACCTGGCACAGGTCTCACCATAAAGTCCACAATCACACATTTGAAAAAAATGATTTGTTTGCCTTAGTCTTCAGCCTTCCATCTATCCTATTCATTTACATTGGAACATATCATGAAAAATACAGTTTTCTGCTCTACTTTGGAATTGGCATTTTGGCGTACGGCATCTTCTACAGCATCTTCCACGACGTCATCGTGCACCGTAGAATAAAAATCAAATTCAAAGCAAAAACCAGCTATATGAAGCGCATCATTAACGCTCATTACATCCACCATAAAAAGCACACAAAAGAAGGAGGTGAAGCATTTGGCTTCCTCTGGGCACCTAAAAAATACGAAGTCAAAAAAGACTGATCTTATCAAAACTATTCATATGAAAAGGCTGATTTTTTTCCTTTCGCTGGTCATCTCATGCCCGATTTTTGCACAAACAGGTAAAATTAGCGGGGAGGTTTTCAATAAATACACCAACGAGCCCATTCCCTTTGCCAATATTATTTTGCAGGAAACTACTATTGGCACAACATCAGATGAAAATGGTGATTACACCCTTGATAAACTGGAGCCTGGTTTATACAATATAGAGATCTCGTTTATCGGATTTAAGAAGCTTACCATCTATGAAATCCAGGTCACAAATGCGCGAACGGCAATTGTTGACTTACCACTTGAAGAAGAAACTGAGCAATTAGAAGAGTTGGTAGTTGTCGCCTCAGGATTTGAAAAAAAAGAAGAAAGCCCTGTTTCATTAAGATCAATTGGCGTCAATGAAATAAAAAGAAATCCGGGTGGTAACAGGGATATTTCAAGGGTTGTGAGGTCTTTGCCGGGCGTTGCCTCAACACCTTCTTTCAGGAATGACATTATCATCAGAGGTGGCGCTCCCAGTGAAAACAAATATTACCTCGACGGTATCGAAGTTCCCAATATCAATCACTTTCAAACACAGGGTTCATCGGGGGGACCTGTCGGTTTGATCAATGTGGATTTCATTAAGGAAGTAAACTTCTATTCGGGAGCATTCCCTGTAAATCGAGGCAATACGCTTAGCTCTGTATTTGATTTTGAGCAGAAAGAGGGACGTAGTGACCGGCTGGCTTTTAATGCGATTTTGGGAGCAAGTGATCTCGGAATTACTTTTGAAGGACCGATAGGAGATAAAACGACATTTATTGCATCTGCCAGGAGATCCTACCTACAATTCCTTTTCACAATACTCAATTTACCGTTTTTGCCAACCTACAATGATTTCCAAACCAAAATCAAACACAAATTTGATAAGAAAAACCAACTGACAATAATTGGATTGGGCGCAATTGATAATTTTAAATTGAATTTTGACGCCCCGGAAAGAGCAGATACCGAGGAAGACCGGGAAAATGCTGAATACTTACTCAATGCCCTTCCTATAAGTGAACAATGGAACTATGCGATTGGGGCTAAATATGAACATTTTAGGGAAAATGGTTTTTATACGGTTGTACTGAGCCGAAATATGCTCAACAATACATCCACGAAATATGAAGACAATGATGATTCCTCAGAAGACAATCTTGTCACAGATTATTTATCGCAAGAGATTGAAAATAAGCTTCGACTGGAGAATTTCATTTTTACACCCAATGGATATAAAATTAATTATGGGGTCAATTACGAATTTGCCAGGTACAATGTGAATGATTTTAGTAAAATCGTCACACAATCAGGATTGATTACCAGAGATTTTTCGTCTTCACTCAACATGAATAAATGGGGTGTTTTTGGCCAGGTAAGCAGAACAATTCTGGCCAATAAACTCGGATTGTCGTTTGGTTTCAGGATGGATGCCAATGATTATTCAAATGAAATGAATAACCTGTTTGATCAATTTTCCCCACGTTTCTCCCTTTCTTATAATTTTACGCCAAACATATCTTTTAATTTTAACACAGGCATCTATTATCAACTTCCATCCTACTCAGTACTTGGCTATCGAAATACTGAAACCGGGGAGTTGGAAAACAAGGAAAATGGTGTCACATACATCAATAGCAATCATATTGTCGCAGGTTTAGAGTTTTTACTCAATAACAACTCGCGTATAACCGTTGAAGGATTTTACAAAAAATACAACGACTACCCATTCCTGATCGAGGACTCCATTTCACTTGCAAATTTAGGGGCGGATTTTGGTGTAATTGGAAACGCTCCCATCACTTCCACCTCTTTTGGAAGAAGTTATGGCATCGAATTATTGACTCAAAGAAAGTTATCAAAAGGGTTTTACGGATTGCTTGCCTATACTTTTGTCTTTAGCGAATTCAGTGATAAAAATGGGAATTATGTGCCTTCTTCCTGGGATAACAGACACCTGGTAAGCCTGACAGGTGGCAAAAAGTTCAAGAAAAACTGGGAAGTCGGTATTAGATGGCTATTCACAGGTAATTCTCCTTATACGCCATATGATGTTCAGGAAACCGTAAGAAAAGAAAATTGGGATGTGAGGGGTTTTGGTATTGAAGATTATGATCAGCTCAATACAGAACGAATCTCCTCCTACCATCAATTGGATGTGAGAATTGATAAAAAATACTTTTTCAAAAAATGGAGTTTAAACCTTTATCTGGATATTCAGAATATCTACAACCATCAGCTACAATTACAAGACTACATTGACGTGGTTAAAGATGATAACGGACAACCTATTACCAACCCGGAAAACAGTGATTTCTATATTCCGAAATTCATCAAAAATACGAGCGGCACTGTGCTTCCAACCATTGGGATAATTGTAGAAATTTAGAAACTTTTAAAAATTATCTGGCGGATACTGATGAGATATCACTCCCCAGTTCACTCATATCATTTATCCTGAAAGCAACCCTTCTGTTGATCTCGCGACCTTCATTGGAGTCATTGCTTACCAATGGTCGAGATTCGCCATAACCAAAGTAGACCAATCTTTCTGACTCGATTCCCTTGCTCTGTATGTATCGAACAACTGATCCTGCCCTCCTTTCTGACAATGACTGGTTGTATGCATCCGATCCCATGTTACAGGTATGACCTTCGATAGTCAAATGATATTCAGGATTATCGTACATGAGTTCGACCAGGTTGTCCAGAATAGGTTCCGCATCTTTTCTAATATCAGACTTATCGAAATCAAAATTCACATTTTTCAATACAACCGGTGTATTTTTAATAATGGGATCAAGGTAAATGTCTTTTTCTATTTCTATGCTTTCCGTAATTCCTTCCAGGCTGATAAAATCAAAACTTTGATAATAACCAGGTGATTTGGTTTTTATATCATATACAAAACCTTCCTTTAGTTGCAGCCTATACCCGGCAGTATCTGCATTAGCCAGGTTTATTTTCGTGCTGTCAATCTGCATGGAAAACTGAAGGTTGGCATCAATTTTTTTTCCGGTTTTAGAATCAAAAACCCTTCCCTTTACCGCAACAATGATATTTGGTCCTTGCTCCATTAAGGTTGCCAACATTTGAGGTTTTTGATAATAAGGTAATTTTACCTTGTAAATATCTGTATTAACAACACTGCCCCTCGTGAAATAGGCATATTCATCATTTTCTGTAAAATTGAAGAATATATCATCTTCACGGGAGTTAAATGCTGCCCCCAAATTTTCCGGTTCCGACCAATTTGTCCAGGTATCATCCAGCCTTCTTGTCAGATAAATATCATAACCTCCGAAACCACTAAACCCTTTTGAAGAAAAGAACAAGGTTTTGTCATCCGATGCCAGGAAAGGTGATCCTTCCTCATCAGCGGAATTCACTACCTCACCAAGGTTTATTGGCTTGCTCCATGTTCCATTATTTTTCTTAAAGCTGACATAAAGATCCCTGTCTCCATAGCTATCATCTCTTTCAACAGACATTACTATCGCCTCTTTATCGCTTGTGAGAAAATAATTTGCCTTTTCAGACAGGTTGTAATCGTTGTCAATTTTTAAATTTTGTGGCTTTCCCCATTCACCATTTTCATCCTTTGTACTCATGGATACGCCCTGGGTCATTTTACGCTTACTGTAATAAGCATTTCCCAATAAAAGAAGCATGGTATTTCCATCAGAGCTGACTGAGTTAACAAAATTTGGGCCCTTATTGTTAAGTGGAGCGCCTACATTGACTGCTTTTGTCCATTCACCTGTTATTGTGTCCCTGCTGGACATCCAGATGTCCTCGTCATCATTATACCCTCCAACATTTTCAGGATAGTTCTGCCGACTGAAAAATAGCGTTTTGCCATCCGGCGTGATGATGGGTTTTAATTCATTGAAAGTAGTATTAATATTCGAATCGAGAGCCAAAGGAATGTAATCATTGTTGATGTCTTCCGAAATATTGATATCTACCGTGATTGGATCCTTTGAATCTGAAATAGCTATCGCATCGATGCCCATATAATCATCTTTGATCGATCCATCAAATTCGACTCTCAAACCCTGAACCTGGTATGGTGTTTCATCTATAAAAAGCCGAAACAAGCGCCCTTCTATCGGAATTGCCCGCGGAATGAATTCGTTGATCAAATGACGGGTTCCATTAGGTTCAATGGCATAAATTTTTTCAATGCTTCCAGGGTTATTTACTTCTGCAATTGCTACTTGCTGAATGACAGATGGCTGCTCAAATCTAACTTCAATAAATTCCTTTTTTCCTCTTTTGGCTGGCGACCAGGCATTTGGGCTAATTCCAAGATTGGGAAGCACATTAGGCTTCCCTAATACCTGCTTTGCCGAATATTGCCTTAAATTAAATTGTGAAGAAAATTTGGTGACCTCAGATGCCCACTGAACATTCTGAGCCTGAATGGCTGTCAGATATAAAAATGTGAATATCAATAAAAATAATGCCTTTTTCATTTCATCTGTTTAGGTTCATTCTCAATAAAGTACTTTTGGAGGAGCGGGTGAATAAAACTTGTACCCAAGTGTAATTTCATAGGCTCCCGTACCTCTGTTGTTGTATTTCAATGAGGTGACATTCCAATCGTAGCTAAATCCAAGCTGTATATTATCTGTTAAAAATTCAATACTGGCAATAAAAGAGTCATCCCAGCGATGCCATGCTCCTAACCGGGTAATCATATTACTCAAAATACCGGAGGATTCAACCGGAAGCGTATATGCTCCAAACATGCCATAATTTGTCTGATTTTCTTCGTCTTGAAATAGAGTCAGAAAATTTCCCGAAATGGTGAATTTTTCAGACAAGGCCACAACTAATCCTCCATGGAACTTATGGAGCAGTGGCAAATTATCCTTTTGATTTTCCAAAACAGATTGGTCAGGATGATTTAAATGTCCCACACAATACCCTGCATAAATGGACCTTATCACCCGGGAATCAATACTGGAATAATATCGCCAGAATGCGCCCGTTGTAATATCAAAAACCGTAGAATTATTGATAAGGCTTACATCCGCAGGAACAACCGTTGGATCAAATCCTATCAGATCGCTGTATTGTTCGCCCCACTGTAGTACATCCGTATCAATTCTCCTATTCACCATTCCAGCCTGAATGGCAAATGTTAGTGTATTCTTATTCTGCGTAGCTAATTGTACATTATAAGCAAAACTGGCATTTGCTCCGGTCGATTTAAAATTATCTCCTTCCCCGGCCTTGTCTGTATAAAATGAAACCCCTACACCACCTAAATGGCCTTCAGGCTTTTTGTGCTTGTCGTAATACAATGGAGCGATCATGGAAACCTGGGTTGTATTGTAGGGAAAAACCAAACTATTCCATTGTGACCGATAGCTTAACCCCAGAGAAAAATCCTGATAATCTCCCATTAATGCAGGATTTAAATACAATGGTGCGTTGTAAAACTGAGAAAATACAGGATCTTGGGCTCTTAGATCATTCCCTGCAACCACCAAAAAAATTAATACCGTTAAAAAACTTTTGACCATTTGGTTGAAAATTACTGAAGCATGGTAATGGTACCGGTGCGTTCAAACTCTTGTCCATCCGCAAACTGTCCCCTTAGAATGTAAGTAAATGCATTCAAGGACTGTTCTTCTTCGACGTTGAATTTTTCACCATCCCAACCTTCTGTATTTGCAGTTATAAAACTTGTTGTTTGATAGATTGTATTACCCCATCGATTGACGATCTTGAAAACAAACCCGTTCTCGCTGACGTTCGTCCCATATACCTTTACTACCCTGTTTTCAGGATGTAGAGCATTGGGGTTAAATACATTTGGAACAAATAATTCATTTTTGGGCAATACTATAATTTCTTGCAAGCTTTCGTTAGAACATCCTTCTATTTCCACCTTGAGTGTCACGATATAATTTCCAGCTTCATTATATGAGTAAACAAATTGTTCACCTGTATTTTCCCCTCCATCACCAAGGTTCCATTGGTAGCTGTCCATATCTACATCTTCAGCAGTAAAAGTTATGTCAGAATCACTAAATAGCTCATCAGGCATAATAGTAAACTCAGCTGTTGGGGTTTCGATGATATTTACTGCTTTTGTCAGGACTACTTGACCACAGGTATTGGCTAATGTCACATCAAATGTAATTTCACCAGATTCTCCATCAGCAGGTTCGTAAACTATATCAGGAGTACCGTTATTTTTGATCTCCCCACTACCAGTAGTTGTCCAGTTAATAGAGGTGATGCTCTCGTCAATTGCAGATAGGGATAATGCTATTGTTTCATTCTGACAAGAAAAATCAGGGCCTTCAATTTCTGCCTCAATATCACCTAAATTATTTACAATCGCTTCACCAGAGAAAGCGCCTTCACAGGAAGCGTTGCTAAAGCTTACAATTGAATAAGTCCCGGAATTGGTTACACTTACGGAATAGCTCGATTCTTCAATTGAAAAGTCAAATTCCTCTTCACCATCGGTATAAACTACATTAAATGGAGGTTCGCCTGCCAATTCAAAAGTGATATCAACTGATTGAGTTTCCCCACAGAATTCACCGCCTCCGCTTATTGTTGCCATTGGTTGCGGAAGCGTATTGAAGCTTACAATTTGTGATCCTGATACATCTACAGAACAGTTTGCATCGGAGAAATTTGTCATAGAATAATCTCCTGGATCAGAAACCTGCACTTCGTAGGGGTTCTCATTTACTGCAAATGATTCCTCATAACTTCCATTAGTAAGGGTAAAACTCCATGGAGCCACTCCTGTAAAATTAAAAGAAAGGGTCCCGGATCCACCTTCACAAAATTCGTTTGCTGTTGTTTCCAATTCAAAAGTAGGCTTTTCAACAACATTTATATCTACAGTTGAAGCTGCATCATTGGTCTGACAAAAAGCATTACTTACACTTTTTATTGAATAGGTTCCGATGTTATTGGTAACATAAGTGTAGATCAAATCATCTGTTGTAATAAATTCTGTTTGATCCCCATACCTCAACTCAAATGTAATAGGAGTAATTCCCTCCAATTCAATTTGAAGTTCTACTTCTGATCCTTCTTCACAAACAGGTACTTGATCAGATACGAAATTTGCTTTTGGTGGTGCAGCATTTTGAAACTTAGTAAACGTGCTAGGTACAACTCCAGGGCAATTTGAACCTGAGAAACCTAGAAACTCAAAAATGCCATGAATCGGAACATCCAATTCGAAAGATGAGGATTCTATTGTTTTCTCAAGAATTGTCCCGGAAATGCTGTATTGAAATGTATAGGGTGGTTCACCTGTGAAATTAACTAACAATTTTGCTAATCCTGGATTTTCGCAATCAACCTCAGGAATTTCTATTTGCACCCCTGGTGTCTCTACTGTGTAGAGATCAATATTTTTACCCAGGTTTATTGAACAATAATTATCGGATAGTGAGACAAACTCATAATCAATATCCGGATCAGCCACAAAATCAATGGTATCCTCCATAATACCGACAATTTCCTTTTCCACACCATTTTCAGTGTATTTAAGTGTATAGGGAGGAAATCCTTTGAAGTATAGTTGAAGACCAACATCATCACCGGATTTACAAATGGAGTTTTCCTCATTTACTACCCCACCGGCAAGCTGTGACAGCTGAACATTTGCCTCACCACTTACCATACCTTTGCCATATTGATTTTCCACAGAAACAAGGGTGAAAATGTTCTTTACAGCCGTTTCAAAAGAGTAGGTTGTGGTTTGAATGTCTGTAATTTCTACGTTTTCAATACCATTATTGTAAACAATGTCAAATGGAGGTGTTCCTATTATGTCAATGGTTACAGTAGCAAGGTCGTTTTCATCACACAAAACAGTATCTCCTGAAATCTCAGCAATAGAAATAATAGGTATATTGTCATCATTAATATTCCCTTCAATGTAAAATACTGCATCGTTAAAATCATTATCACCGCTTGGTCTGGCCTGATCTTCCATACCCAAAAGATATTGCTGTTCTTTTGTATTGCTCAACAACACGGTATGTTGTCTGTACTGAGGATCAGCGAATGTATTCAGGTGCTTATCTGTAAACACAATATGATCCTTAATGCAAATATTATTGGTTTTATATCCGTCGGCGATTAAAAAATAACCAACACCGGTGTTAGGCGGGAATGTTCCTAAATGGACCCTCTCTCCCTTTTTTATAACCCCCGGAGCAGAAACGTTTGGGAATATGACAACCATGCTATCAATATCTTCATAGGTTGATGGCGGGCTGTCCAAGTCATAGGTATAATAGCCCAATACATTTTTCCAATCTGCTCCTTCACTTACAAAAGTCATGTATAAATCTGTAGAATCTGTTATTTCCGTATTGGACTGGAGCTCATCATTAAAAATTCCTGATTCAACAATGCTTGCTGACTCAGGCAATACTTCATTAACGAAATTCAATACATCATCAGATATTTCGAGAATATCATCTTCAAGGTATAAGGGACGTCCATTAGGTTGCCAATCTCCCAGGTATCTTAATTTTGAATTAATGATGGCATTAACGGAATCACATTGAGAAAAGCCTTCAACACCTAGTAACAAAACAATTGCTACCATTGGCAGAAATTTTTGGAGTAGAGATTTCATCATACAGAACTATTTTTGATTGCTTGCTATTATTTTACTTGCTTACATGCATAGAAAAATTCATTTTGTTCGAACTTTTTAATACAGCAGCCTACCCGTTTTCACAGCAAAACTAACTAATAATATTGAAAAATTACAATAAAATATTAAATACGTTATAAAAAATGCAATTTACAATTCCCCTGATTAATATTAATCTCATGTACTATGTAACCATTAATTTACAATTTTTTTTGCTTTTTAGGTAAGAAGATGAGGGTTGTTTACGCTGATAACTAGAATTGAATTGAACCGACAGGATAATTTTATAGTGGAATAGAAGAGATTCTCCAACCCCAATGTATTCTTTTGAGCATAATTTCACCTGCCTCAAATAGTTTTGTTTTTGATGGTGCTTCCCTATTCTAATGTGGGTTTATTCTATTGCCGGGATAGTTTTTGCTCTAGTTTTTTGAGGTTTTCCTGCTTTTTGGGCTTGAGGATTTTCCTGGCAAATTCTGTGAAGTAATTGTGTTGCCGAACAAACATGCAACTTTTGGCCATCCAGCTTTTTGGACTTATGTGACAATGGTGAGCAACTAATTCCTTTCTCAATAATTCCGATTTTGTAAAAAACTTGGCTGTGGAGAGGTGGTACAAATCAGCATCACAAACAACCTTTTCAACTAAATTCTGAGGAGACTGCGGGATTCTCGTGGCGTTAATGCAATTGATTACTGCATCTATAAGGACCTGATCTACAAGCTCTTTTTCCAAAAATTCCCTTGCAATACGAGCGCTTTCGCTTTCATGGTTAACATTCCCTTTATAATACCCGGTATCATGAAACCATGAAGCCAAAATGACAATTTCCAACTCCTGTTCATTCAGCTCACATTTCTTTCCTATTTTCTCCGATGCCCTGACTACTTCAAGGGTATGGTCAATATTATGATAACAAATATTGTCAGTGAAATTCTCACTTAAAAACCTCCTAACAAATACCTCTGCCTTCTTAATAAGTGGTGTTGAATACGACATCACGCTCTATCCTTCTTTGTAAAAAATATTTGTTTTCAAATCGATAAACTCACATTCTTGTTGCACAAACGATATATTTGAATTTAAGTTTGAGTGTAAGACTTTTCGTTTTTTAAAACTGATAAAAGTCATGTAGATCGTACAACAATTGTATCTACAATAAACCTCAAAGATAATTACAAGTTACATTTCAAAATACTCTATTTTCAATTTATTATTTTAAGGTAAATTATTTGATGTAATTATTGATAAAATTTGTCTTTGAATTTGGAACTTAGCACCGGAAAGATTACTGCACTTATGTCTGGCCTGATAATATTATTGACATTCCTTGTTTACTGGCAATTATCTCTTCTTTCTGAAAATTATGACGACCAACAATACATGTTGAATATCAGTGGATTTTCGTACGATCTCAATCAACCGAATACAAAATACAAGCTTGTTGAAGAATTAAATGAAATTTCCGGACTTGGTTTCTATTCGGATTCGACATTGGCCTGCATCCAGGACGAGAAGGGCCATCTTTATTTCTACAACCTGGAAAAAAATAAAATTATTAGAGAAGAAGACTTCGGCTCCAAGGGAGATTATGAAGGAGTAGAAATCATTGATCAGACTGCCTATGTATTAAAAAGCAATGGCAACGTATATCATTTTGATATTTTTGAGGACGATATTGGAGAAGTAAGTGAAATTGAAACAGATCTTTCTTCATCAAATGATACAGAAGGTTTAGCTTTTAATCATGCATCAAATCAGGTTCTGATAATATGCAAAAATAAGAATGATACTAAAAATTTCGAAACAGACGATTTTGCGATTTATAGCATAGAATGGCCTGAAAATAAATTCAACAAAACTCCTGCTATTACCTATTCGAATGAAAAATTACGACATGCGTTGGATGATCATGATCTCGACAAAAAAAAGCATTTGCCTTTCAAACCATCTGCAATTGCTGTTCACCCGATAACCGATGATATCATCATTCTTTCTTCAGTTGGTAAATTAATGGTCGTCCTCGATCAAAGTGGTCAGATCAAAAACGTATCACCATTAAAAAGAAGTGTATTTTCTCAGCCGGAAGGAATTTGCTTTGATCAGAGCGGTGTCATGTATATTTCCAATGAAGGAAGGGGAAAATCAGGTGATATTCTGCAATTTCAACCCTTGTTTTGACAAACTCTTTTTAAGGTAAATCCGTATCCATATTTTCTAAAACCACTTGTATTTATGAAAAATCTCAAAATCTACCAGGTTGATGCATTCACAGATAAGGTATTTTCAGGAAATCCAGCTGCCATTTGTCCATTGGGTGAATGGCTTGAAGAAGACCAGATGCAAAAAATTGCCATGGAAAATAATTTGTCAGAAACGGCCTTCTTTGTTAAAAATAATGGCCATTATGATATTCGGTGGTTTACACCTGAAGCTGAGATCGATTTATGCGGACATGCTACGCTTGCATCCGCACATGTTATATTAAACTATCTGGGATCACAGGCAAACAAAGTTGATTTTCAATGCAAAGTTGGGGCACTGAACGTTTTGAATAAGGATGGCCTTTTAGAAATGGACTTTCCCTCAAACCCACCTCAACCTATACCTATACCAGGTGGCACAGCAGAAGCATTAGGAGCTCAACCTGTAGAAACATTCAGCAAGTCATTTTGCATTGCCGTTTTTGAAAATGAATCGACTGTAAAAAACCTAAAGCCCGATTTCAATGCTTTGGAAAAACTAGACCATCATTTGGTCATCGCCACTGCTCCCGGAAACAATGTCGATTTCGTATCACGTGTTTTCGCTCCAAAAGTAGGCATCAATGAAGATCCGGTGACTGGATCAGCACATACTGAACTAATCCCTCTATGGTCAGAAAAGCTGAACAAAACTCAACTTACAGCCAGACAAGTTTCCAGTCGAGGCGGTGATCTCTATTGTGAATTGGCAGGTGATAGGGTAAAAATGAGTGGGAAAGCAGTATTATACATGATCGGTGAAATATACATTTAGGGTTTATTTCTTTTAAGATAATCACTCAACCATAAAAGAAATTTCTATTTTTGTAGCCGCAAAAATTTGAAGTATAATGGCTTATAACTTATTAAAAGGAAAACGAGGAATCATCTTCGGAGCATTAAATGACCAGTCCATCGCCTGGAAGACCGCAGAAAAAGTTTTTGAAGAAGGCGGAAGTTTTGTATTGACCAATGCGCCTATCGCCATGAGAATGGGAGAAATCAACAAACTGGCTGAAAAATGCAAAGCAGAAGTGATTCCTGCTGATGCAACATCAATGGAAGACCTGGAAAATCTGGTTTCAAAATCCACGGAAATTTTAGGTGGTAAATTGGATTTTATTCTTCACTCGATTGGGATGAGTCCAAACGTCCGAAAAGGCAAGGACTATGGAGACCTGAATTACGATTGGTATTTAAAAACCCTTGATGTATCTGCTCTTTCCTTTCATAAAGTCATGCAGGTTGCGGAGAAGCAGGATGCTATGAATGAATGGGGATCTATATTAGCCCTGTCATACATTGCCGCTCAGCGAACTTTTCCGGATTATTCGGATATGGCCCAGGCTAAAGCCGTTCTGGAATCAATTGCCAGAAGTTATGGATATCGTTTTGCCAAAAATAAAAATGTAAGGGTAAATACAATTTCCCAATCGCCAACCGTCACAACAGCCGGTAGTGGTGTAGGTGGATTTGATGTTTTCCTTGATTATGCGGATAAAATGTCCCCACTGGGAAATGCCTCCGGAGAAGATTGCGCCAACTACATAGTTGTCATGTTTTCTGACCTGACAAGGAAAGTTACCATGCAAAACCTGATGCACGATGGGGGATTCTCAAGTTCCGGAATTACCGATGATTTGATTGAACAATTAACTAAATAAAAAAATCTAAAGGTACTTCGGTCATCCTGAATTCATTTCAGGATGACACAGTTTTTATTTGGGCTACCATTTTTATGATCACTTTTCCAAATGCAAAAATCAACCTTGGCCTTCACATTGTGGAAAAACGTCCGGATGGCTTTCACAATATTGAAACCTGTTTCTACCCGGTCAATTGGTGTGATATCATTGAAATTAACGAATCGAAAAAAACGACTTTTCGATCGACAGGAATAGCTATCCCGGGCAATTCGAATGATAACCTTTGTCTGAAAGCTTTCAAACTTCTCCAGAAGGACTATCAATTGCCAAATGTTGAGATACATCTTCACAAAAATATTCCTATTGGAGCAGGGCTTGGCGGAGGATCTGCCGATGCCGCTTTTGTCATCAAAGCTATCGCTCAAAAATATGATTTAATCTTTGAAAATGACCTTCTCAAGTTTTACGCTTCACAGATAGGCAGCGATTGTGCATTTTTTATCGATAATCAACCCTCTATAGCTTTTGAAAAAGGAGATGTATTGTCACCCATTGATCTGGATTTGAAAGGGAAGTATTTGGTCCTTGTGTACCCGGAAATTCACATCGATACAAAAACAGCCTATTCAGGTGTCAACCCCAGAAAACCTGAACAATCCATTGAACAAATTGTCACCAATTCTCCGATTAATGAATGGAAAAATTTTTTGGTGAATGATTTTGAAAAAGGGATTTTTCAGAAATTCCCTGAACTGGAAAAGATTAAGTCCAGACTTTACGATTCCGGAGCTATGTATGCGGCAATGTCAGGCTCAGGGTCAACAATATTTGGGATTTTTGATGAAGAAGTAGATCTTAAAAATTCACTTCCCAAAAATTACCGGATCTGGTCGGAATACCTAGGCCACGCCTGAAAATTCGATTTAAACACTGGCGATAGGTTTGACATCAAACTTTTCAGCATAGGTTTTCGTACCAAACATGCCTTTTCCTAAACTGACAATCTTAAAGAAGTACAATTTTCGGTCAAATTTCCTGAGGATAAGATGTGGCTTTGGGCTAATATTAGGACTTTTTGATGGAATTGGGCACACCTCTCCCTTTAGCTATTCTTGCCATCGGGAAGTTTGTTGTTTGTTTCTTGGTTATAGTCTTTACGCTGCGTGTTGTAGTTCCCCTGGTGGGTGCTTGCTTCTTCGTTTGCTGATTTGCACGGCATTGTAGGTCATGACGCCAAAGAATGCCCATACCATTTCTGTTCCCGCACGTTTGGCTTTTATTTTCGTCAACCCATAGCTTATCTTTTGCACGCCGAAACTTCCTTCCATAACCGTGGCCCGTTGCGCACCTATGAGGCTCCTGAGCCATTCTTCCTCCTGGGAATAGGCCTTTGGCCCTTTTTTGGGAAAGCACGTGAATATTTTTTTTCCGGTCAGGTATTTTCTATTGGCATTGGTAGCATAGATCCTGTCGGCCCCCAACTGATGGCATTCCCCAAACATTGACTTGTGTTTCAGCACACTGATCTTCAGGCGGGTGCCTTCATTGAAAGCGTTGAAGTCCATTTTGTCGATGATACAGATACCATCCACCTGGAGCATGTGCACTTTCATTCCAAATTCCACCCGTTTGTTTTCCTTGCCCCTTACGATGGGCCTGATGTAGGGTTTGTGCAGGGAGACGATCCTGTCTTTGAGTTGATCGGCGGGGTTGCTTTCCAGGAACGTCTGTTGTTGCAATACTTTCCGGATGGTGCCAAGGTAGGCATACTGCAAAGGGGGAAGGCCTGCCTGTGGGTAGAAGCTTAGTATTTCATCCAACTGTCCCAGTCCTTTCTCCAACAAATACAGCAATGCTTTCTTTCGTTTCCTTGCTTCCTTGTATACCTTCTTCCTTTTCCGGTCATACACCTGTTGCTTTTTTCTTTGTTCATTGTATTTCGACCGGGGCCGCCGGATGTCCAGTAGCTCGCATTGCCTGAACACCATTTTTTCATAAACCCATTGACAAGATTCCCACAACAGCTTCACATCAGTGGGGTAACGTATGTAGCTCTCCAGGCAGGTGGCGTCCATGTGCAATAGATGGACGTGCTCCATGTCATGCTTCCAATGCCTGATAAGTACTTCCTGGATGCCTGTCAAGTCACCATTGTCGGCGATATAGCCCCGTACACGGCCCACGATCGACTTGTCACGTACCCACTCATCGGGTTTGAGCAACTTCCCGCAAAACATTTGCAGGGCATAGTCGGTGTTAAAACGCTCAATGAGCTTTTCGTCACTTAGGTTGAGATAGGATTTGAGGAACATCAACCCAAACATGCCCCGGTTATCAAACCATCGCGGGGCTCCCGGGCCGGAATCTTTCTCAGGCAGGCATTCGGCCAATTCGTCCCAAGGGATGCTGTCATATATTTCACCCAGCTGGGTTTTCTTAAAATTGTACCATTTTGGATTTAAATAGGTTTCGGGTTGGAAAAGCTCGGCTTGCATGGTAAATTGTCGTGTTAATTGTGATTAGACACTACAATTTAACAAAACGAAAACCCCGAAAAAAGCCTAAAAGGCCCTTTTTCGGGGTTTTTTATTAAATTTTTATCGACGTAACTTGTTGTCTTTCTGTCTGTTGACTTTTATAAGGTACGGCCTAAGTTATAAGCAACTATTGACAAACCCTCCAATGGTTCAAAACCCTTGGAGGGTTGTTTAATAATTTCACCCCTTCACCTTCTTAAACTTACACTTCCTCAATTGACGCTTAATGTTCACCCCAGCCCGAAATGATAAGCTCACACCTTTGATGCATCGGGAATTAACCTCTTCGGGAGTGTCCTTGGTTTCGCTTTTGATTTGAGGGGAAATAATGCCAATGTCTCCCAACTGGACACTTCGTCCCATTTTGATGTTATCGACGATGGCTTCCTCCAGGGCGACAATGGTCGCGATAACATCTGCATGGCTCAGGGTGCATTTCATACTAATATCGTCAGCCAGCTCCCGTAATTTGATTTTCTGACGTTTGGTAGCCATGGCGATGTACTTCTTTTGTCCGCCGCCTGCGGTTCCTGGCTGTGTTCTCTCAGTAACTTTGTAATAAATGTACATATCTTTTAATGATTTGCTCCGTATATTTTTCCAATTTGTTCCGTATGTATTGTCAGTTAGATGCGCATCAAAAATAATTTATATGCACACATAAATATATTTAGATGGGCATCTAAATAAAAAGTTAACCGTATGTTTTTATCGATTGATACAGGGGAAAATATTATAACATCTGTTTGAGTTATGGTTTTCTTCTTTAATAAATTGAGATAACAATTATAATTAAAGCGGTATTATAGCTTCCTTTAGAATTTAATTCTTTCAAATCCTGTAATTCACATTAATTACGGGATTAAAATCCTTCAATTCATATCAATTTTTTTGGTTTTTTGTTTAATTCGATTTGAACTTTTGAAGATTAACGTGCAAAAAATGATATAAATTCAGGATCGAGTATTTAAGATACCTTTAAATAAACAACCCCTCGATACCATTTTAAATCACATCAACGCAATTATAGATTCATTAATAATTCCCACTTATAAAACCATCAAAGAATGTAACAACTATTGAGCTCCAAAGAATTAAATCCTTAAAAAACATAATAAATCAGGATTGGATTCCCGATTTGTTATGTTTTTGTATTAATATATTTCCATTTGTCCTCATTTACGAATACAACCTCACCATCCTCACATGCTTTACCAACTTCACCTATTTTTAAACCAGACCACCTTCCATCAAATTTTTATCCAATTTTAATTCCATTCCTCCTGCACAATATTTAGTATTGACATTATTTCACCAAATTAATTATCTCCCTAAAATGGACCTGAAAAAGCTTATCGAAGTACAGGTTAAATCGATAACAGAAAACCTGCCTCCCAAAGAAATTAAAAAAGGAACTGAACTTTACGAAAACGATGATTGTTCCCTGATGACGCAGTCAGGAATGACCTTTGAATTTTCAGTTCACAATGGTTCGGACAAGGAATGGTCATGTATGATTGGTGTGGATTCAGAGCAACTTTATTACGAACTCGAAGGCAAAAGGCTTAAATGGGATGAGGTGGGGTATGCCTGTCTGTTGGTGGTCCGTGATGAGCTGAACGCGCTGAACCCAAAAGGTTATGAGGAGCATAAAAAATATTCCCGGGAAGGAATGATCAAACGCGTGCTCGAAGAACGACAACTACGGGCGGCAAAGGCAGAATATACGATCAAATGGGCGGCAAATATTTATGGCGACCACATTCTGACCAATGAAAAAGGCGTGAATTATCGTGTCTTCCTGCGCGATTTTGAAAATGAAACCGGCTATAGCGACAGTGAGGATGCCAGGTTAAACAAGCTCGGAACGACCAAGCATATTATGTATGCCTTTTATCAGCTGAAGAAGGATACTAACCTGTATAAACGCCTGTCAAAGGAATATCCTTTCATTGAAATATACTGCGACCCGCTTAACGATTACCGGATTAGCTGGTTTTACCCACATGAAATGCAGGAAAATGAAACGGCATTGATCGAGAAATACTTTGGCAGAAAAAGTTACATTGATGCGGATGACACGGAAGGTTTCCTTGGCTTTATCGATGAATCAAAAGATTTTGAAAATATTAAAATACGCCCGGAGGTGATCGAAATGGTCGAGGCATTGTACGACGAAAAGCTGCTGGGCCTGCTGCAGGAATCTTCTGATATCGACTACACTCCCATCAAAGCTGAATTGTTCGATTACCAGAAAAAAGGTGTCTCATTCATTTTATTTAAAAAAGCGGCCATCATAGCAGATGAAATGGGTTTGGGAAAAACCCTTCAGGCAATAACATCGGCCGTATTGAAAAAGCAACTTTTCGGATTTAAGAAGACCCTTGTCGTTTGCCCTGCCTCATTGAAATCGCAATGGAAAAAGGAGATTGAAAAGTTTACGGACGAAAAAGCTGTTGTGGTGGATGGTCCGCCGAAACAGCGTGAAAGAACTTACAATGACGATGATTATTTTTTTATGATCGTTAATTATGAAACGATTCTTCGCGATGCTTCAGCCATCAATCGGGCAGGAATCGACTATCTCATCCTGGATGAGGCACAGCGAGTGAAGAATTTTGAAACCAAAACAGCCTCTGCGGTCAAAAGGCTTAATCCAAGACATACGTTAGTCATCACGGGCACACCGATCGAAAATAAGCTCATCGATATATTTTCGATCATGAGCATCCTTAACCCGCGGTTTTTCGGGCCACTTTGGGAGTTTTCTTACCAGCATTGCCTGTTTGACCGTGAGCGAAAGGATAAGATCAATGGCTATTACAACCTGAAAAAGCTCAATAAAAAACTTGACAAGGTGGTGATTCGGCGGCAAAAAAGACATGTGATCGATCAGCTCCCGCAGGTTCGGCAGATTGAAATCCCGCTGGAGCTTTCACCATTGCAGGCTGAAATGCACGGGTCCTATGCCAGTTCGCTTACCATGCTCCTTCGCAAACCATTTCTGACACCATTTGATCTCCAGCGAATTCAGATGCTTTTGGCAAATATGCGCATGGTATGCGACTCCACCTACCTGATCGATGACCAAACCAACGAATCTCCCAAATTAAAGGAGCTGGAATATATGCTGCTGGAAAAGCTGGATGTAAAGAATAACCCCGCCAAAATCATCATCTTCTCTGAATGGATAAAAGTGCATAAGTTGATCGGTGATATGCTGAGAAAACACGATATCGGTTTTGCTGAGTTGAGTGGAAAAATACCTGTAAAACGGAGAGGGGAGTTGATTAAAAAGTTTGAAGACAATCCGGATATTAAAATTTTTCTATCAACTGAGTCAGGAGGCGCCGGACTGAACCTGCAAGTGGCTGACACACTTATCAATTTTGAGCTACCCTGGAATCCTGCAAAGAAGAACCAGAGGATTGGCCGTATTGACCGGTTGGGGCAGAAAAGTAATAAGCTGACCATATACAATTTCATTACCCGCAAATCCATCGAAGAATCCATCGCTGCCGGGCTGATCGTCAAACAAAACCTGTTTGAAGGCGTGCTCGACAAATCCAGTTCGATGGACTTCGTTGATTTCAGTCAAAAGGGCAGGTCACAGTTTATCCAACAATTAGAAAGCATGCTGGATTCTATTGAACCGACGGATGCATTAACCGAAAGCCAAGAAACTGAAGGTGATCTTGAACTGGCAGAGCAGAGTGAAGGGGCTTCTTTCGATGAAACACCGCAATTTGAATCCAAAGAAAAAGACACGCAGATTGAGCTTGATTTTTCAGAAGAAGGAACCGAGGAAAGGGAAGAAGCCGTGACCGCAGATGAACCAACTCCATCCCCTCAGAAAGCAAATACAGCCGAACTGGAGCAAGTCATGAACAATGGCATGCAATTTCTTGCCGGGTTGTATAAAATGTCAACAGGTAAGGATATGGGTATTGAAGGTCAAAAGATCGAGATCGATCAATCGACAGGTGAAGTAACGATGAAATTCAAACTTCCGGGATTTTAATCTTTTATCATAATCGGTATTAAAATGAAGTTTTATCCCTGATCACTGGGATTTGAAAATAATATTTGTCCTATTGTTTTGGGATAACATGAAAGATTACAATAAAATATCCTGCATTTGATGATTGAAAACTACTATCATCCTACTAAATTTAAACACAGTCAAAAATTAGCCAATACGTTAATTTTAAGTAGATTTTAATTGAAATCAGAAAAACACCCGCTATATCGGAATCCAGAAAAAGAAGGAAATTCCCCTCCTTGGAGGGGCTAGGGGTGGGTTTTTTACCAAATGTCTTAGATATTGTAAAATTCCCCGGATGACAGTAATTGAAAACCAATCCCTAAATATCAACTCCCTCTACCTCTCCTATGACGGCCTTACCGATCCGCTCGGCCAGTCCCAGATATTGCCCTATTTGCTTGGACTGGAAGAGAAGGGAATAACTTTTTACATCATCAGTTTTGAGAAAAGGGAGGCATTTAAGAAAAATGAAAAAATCATCAGAAAATTAATAGCAGGAAGAAATATTCACTGGACACCATTCAAGTACATCAATAGACCTCCTGTTTTATCCACAATATATAACCTTCGCTTGTTGTGGGATGCTACCCGAAAACTTGTAGAAACACATGACATCCAGGTGGTACATTGCCGAAGTTACGTTACTTCCCTAATTGGTCTTAGGCTAAAATATAAGTTTGGTCTGGAGTTCTTTTTTGATATGAGGGGATTCTGGGCAGATGAACGGGTTGAAGGCAATCTCTGGGACCTTAAAAACCCTGTTTTTAACCTCATATATCGCTTTTTTAAAAGGAAAGAAAAGGAATTCTTTTTGCATGCCGATGCCATCATTTCGCTAACCGATAACGCCAAAGAAGAAATACCTAAAATCCTTTCGGAAAGCCCTCAACTCCCTAAATCACTAAATCAAAAAATAAAAACCATTCCCTGCTGTACGGATTTAACACTTTTCAACCGCTCCCGATTATCAAAAGCTCTGAAAACCGAAGTGAATGAAGCATTAAACGGGTCATTTGCCATACGATTTATTTATATTGGCTCTCTGGGCACGTGGTATATGCTGAAGGAAATGCTGGATTTTTTTGAATGCATTTTACAAAATGGAGACCCTTTTCAATTCGTTTTTTTAACCAATGATGATAATATTCTTTTTGATGAATTAACTACAAGAAATTGGCAGGATTCACAAAATGATAAGAAGTTATTTAAGGAACCTGTAAAGTCTTTTCATCACAAAAATTTCTTAAACTCTGAAATAGTCATCACCAAAGCGGAGAGATCTCTAGTGCCTTATTTTATCGATTATTGTGATGCTTCGATTCTTTTTATCAAGCCTTCCTTTTCTAAAAAAGCTTCCTCCGCCACCAAAATGGGCGAGGCGCTGGCCATGAACAAACCGGTGATTACTAATACAAACTGGGGGGATGTGGATTATTTCTCGTCGATTTGCAATAGCATTTTGTTGGTGAATGAATTTTCACCTGCCAGCTACCAGAAAACAATGCTGGAATTAGATAGTCTTATTGAAAATACAACCACCGATGCTTTTGTATTAGCTAAAGAGCGACTCTCTTTGGAATACGGTATTGATGAATATCTGGAGATTTATAAAATGTTAAGCTGAACTAAAGCTAATTGAATGAATGAATCGAATTAATAGTAACAGGCCCGTAACGATTTCTTGCCAGGAAGAAAAATTGCTAAAGATTCCATTCAATCCAATCCATACTTATGCTTTGCATATTGCTTGGTAAGTTATAAAGATTTTAGGATTCCGGGCGTCAATTTCATGATGCGTTCAAATATCTTGTCAGGAGCAATGGTGGAATATTCGTGGGCAATGGAATTTCGCAATGCCCTGGCATCTAAGATCATATCTTCGCTTTCAATCAAATCTTTTTTAGCTGCCATATTGATGCGGTCACGCACAGTTCCCGGTGTATCCTGATCTATTTTTTCTATTAGCCTGAAAATTTTTTGAATCATAATGTCACATAACCTGGCAAACCGACTTGCCAGGGCCTCCATTGTTTCAAGCTCTTCAACATCATATTCCGATTTCCTTGTTAATTTCTGACATTTTTGATAGCTATAGTTCAATACATCGTAGGCTTTACCTGCAAATTCCAATTCTTCAATGAGCACTGCAAATTCATCTTTAATCATCAGGAAATTGTATTAAACAATAATCGCATTTGGTAAGACCATTTTAACAAAAGGGCTTTTTTTATCCTTTTTTATCACTAAGTCGATCTTTTGTTCTTCAATATGCCTGTAGAGGTCAGCCTTTATATCAATGCTATTTACAGGAGATAGTTTTTCGGAGATTATCAAAACATCAATATCCCCTCCTTTTTTTGTATCATCAACCCTGCTTCCAATTAAAAATATTTGTGCATCTGCATCCAATTTTGAGACAGACTTTTTGAGTTGTTCAATGATTTCAGGTTTAACCCGCATATTTTTTAATAGGATATTTTTCTCCTTATCCTCCTGATTTCCTCTGTGCTGTTGGCTTTTTGACATTCCCGGCTGGTCCTTTACCTGTTTTTCCTTTTGGCGCAGTGTTTTTTGCAACGGATTTTTTAGCCGTTGCTTTGCTGGCATCCTGTTTTGCCGCCTTTTTCCCTTCTTTCTTTTCTTCCTCTTTTTTCTCTTCCAGCAGCTCAGGTACTTCTTTGTAAATGACCGAATACCAACTCACGATTTTCTTAATATCGCTTGCATAAACCCTATCCGGATCGTAGTCAGGGGCAATTTCCTTGAGGAATGCAAACAATTCATCTTTATCAGCTTTGCTGTCCAAACCGGGATCATCGTCAAACTCCTTTTTAATGGTTCGGAAAATATCTTCCAGCGGAATGGTCTTATCAAGATCCGTTGTGAAGATGGAGATCTCGGCCAGCAAGGATACACGCTGGTGAGGCCCGGTGACCATTTTGGCCTTTTTATCATCCAATGATTCGAGGATCAGCCCGGTGCGGGTTGGATTGATCACTTTATACAATCCCGGTTTTCCGGTTACAGCTGCAATGTCGTTGTAAGTCATTTCTTCATTCATTTCTACTGCGTAAATTTAGGCTATTTTCCGAATGAAATGCTGGTTTTAGCTATTTTTTCGGAAGGCCTCGTTTACTTCATTGATAAATTGGATGATCTCCTCTCCACCGACTTTATCTACAGAGCTCGTTACAAAGAGGGTTGGCAATTCGCTAAAAATACTTTTCAGTTTCCTTAGGTGTTGTGCTTTGACCGACTGAAACTGGTTTTTACCGAGTTTATCGGTCTTGGTGAAAGTGATGGCAAAAGGAATTTGCTGTTCACCGACCCAGGTAATAAAGTCATAATCAATGTTTTGTGGAGGGTGCCTCGAATCAACCAAGATAAAGAGGCATGCCAGGTTTTTACGCATGAGGAGATAGTCTTCGATCATGACTCCCCACTGTGATTTGAGTTTTTTACTCACTTTTGACCAGCCGTATCCCGGTAAATCGACTAAAAACCAGTCCTCGTCGATTTGAAAATGGTTGATCAATTGGGTTTTTCCCGGTTTTCCGGAAGTTTTGGCGAGTGAATTTCGCCCGCAGATCATATTGATCAGCGAAGATTTACCGACATTGGACCGGCCGATAAACGCATATTCCGGTTGTTGATCTCCCGGGCAATCCTGGTATTTAGCACTGCTTTTAATGAATTTGGCTTCCTTAATGGGCATCGAATTCCTATTCTTTAAAAATTATAATTTTTACATTCAAAATATTTGATAAAATCATTATTTTGAAAACAATAACTTTAAAAAGTTCAATTTTAAATGCTTGCTTCTGATCGATCCTAATATTTTTCAAAAATAAGAAAGATATTACGTAATTCCATTTGTAAGAATAGAGATATTCCAAGTGCGTTTATCGTATAAGTAATTGATATTCAAATAAATATTGTTTTGTTTTTAAAGCATTAAACTAAATATATTACAATTATTTGATATTGCTGAAAATCAATTTTAAATTGACCGTCAATTTGACATAATTGAGGTTTTATTTATTGTAGGGCATTTTTATTAAGCCATAAATGGTTCGGATATTTTTAATTTTCTCCTTATTAAGTGTAATCATCTTTCGTGTTCAGGCTCAGGATGATAATGCGGCTATGGCAAGGGACTTCCTTGATCTCGCAAATGAAACATATTTTAATACGCGTGCGATCCTGCAGGCAAACGAATTGTATACGCAGGCAGCAGATTTTGATCCTACTAACCTGGAGGCGAATTATATGGCCGGAAGGACATTTTTGGAGACTAACTATAAATCCAGAGCGACAGATTATCTAATGAAGGTTAATGAGCTGGATCCTGATTATAAATTTAACCTGATGTACATGATTGGTCAGTCCATGCAGTACGGACTAAACTTTGACAATGCCATAAAGTACTATAATGCATACCTGGATCGGTTGGACCAGCAACCCAATTTTCGTGGTGAAGATTATACTCCTCCCGAAGAGGTGGAAAGAAGGATTTTTGAGTGTCAAAATGGAAAACAATATGTCAACAACCCAGGTAACTATAAATTGGAAAATGCCGGCGGGTTAATCAATTCGGAATGGGATGACTTTTCTCCTGTACTAAACGCTGATGAAACTACCATTGTATTTACCACCAGGCGTCAGGATGGAAACCTGAACCCGAACGTGTTTGATGATCTGTTGTTTTATGAAGATATTTTTATTAGTACAAAAGAAGGAAGTCAGTGGGCTTACGCTCAAAATATTGGCGAGGTAATCAATACCTCCTATCACGATTCAAACCTTGCCCTTTCAGCAGACGGTACAGAGTTGTACATATATCGCGATTCTAACGCCGGAGATATTTATTATTCTGAGTTCAGACCTGATGGTACCTGGTCAAAACCGGTTGCTTTGGAAGCGCCTGTCAACTCAACATTTACTGAGAACTCATTTTCTTTAAGTCCGGATGGAGATGTAGCATTTTTCTCAAGCAACCGACCGGGGTCTTTAGGTGGTTTGGATATCTATTATGTTACGAGGGACAGAAGAGGAAATTGGGGAGCAGCTAGAAATTTGGGTGAAGCCATCAATACACCATTTGACGAAGACGGTCCTTTTATTGATTATGATGGGAAATCACTTTATTTCAGTAGCAAAGGCCACCGTGGAATGGGAGGATTTGATATTTTCAAATCCGTTTACGATAGCTCGACACAGACTTGGGGAGAACCCATTAATATGGGATATCCGATCAACACACCTGATAACGACGTCTTTTTTGTGAGTACACCGGATGGAGAGAGAGGCTGGTATTCTTCAGCCCGTGAAGATGGATTGGGATTTACAGATGTTTACCAGGTTTGGCTTTCTGATGAGATCAAAGAAGCAAGTCAGCCATTGGCGGAAAATAAAGAAGAAGAGCCGGAGCCAGAACCTGAACCAGTGGTTGAAGAACCTGAACCAGTCATTGAACCAGAGCCAGAACCCGAACCAGTGGCATTACAACCTGTTAGGTTGTTATTGAGGGTGATTGACAAAAACACAGAGAGGCCAGTAGATGCCGAAGTGGAATTATTAGGTGCGGAAGGAGTACCGGTAGAAACAGCAAGGGTTGCTGAGGGAACTTACCAGGCGGTTTTCCAAAATGAAGAGGCTTCTGATTATCAATTGAATATCAATAAAGAAGGCTACATGTACAAGAGTCTGACTGTTGATATCCCGGCGTCCGCTGCCGAAGTTAATACTTTGAGAAGATTGATCAGTCTTGATCCATTAGAGGTGGGGTATAGTTCCATCCTCCGAAATATTTATTTTAACTATGGAAAAGCTACCCTTAAACAGGAGTCCTATACTGAGTTGAACAAATTGAAGCAGATGTTGATGGAGAATCAAAATCTGAATGTTGAAATAGCTGGTCATACAGATAATATAAGTTCTTCTGATTTCAATAAAAGGCTCTCTGAACGACGTGCTCAGGCAGTTGTTGATTATCTTGTTAACGAAGGTGTCAGCAGGGATAAACTGACAGCAAAAGGCTACGGTGAGACACAGCCACTCGCCTCAAATGACGATGAGGATGAAGGGCGGGAACTAAACCGTAGGGTAGAATTCAGGATACTCGGATCTCAATAATCCATTAATTTTTAGTTAAAGTTTATTTTCCCTTCTGCAAAACATTACTTTTGCACAAAGTTTTCTATTTAAAAATTGATAATGAAAGAAACCGTCGTCCCCTATACGGATAAGAAGGAAAGCAAGAAAAAGCAGGTTGCTGATATGTTTAACAACATCAGCTCCAAATATGATTTCCTGAATCATCTTCTTAGTATGGGAATCGATAAGGTCTGGAGGAAGAAAGCCGTTAACCTGCTACGAGATCTTCAACCTAAAAAGATACTTGATATTGCTACCGGTACGGGAGATTTTGCCTTGGAAGCTCTACGATTAAATCCCGAAAAGATCGTTGGGGTAGATATTTCAGAAGGTATGCTCGAGGTCGGCCGAACAAAAATTGCGAAAAAGGGATTATCTGATAAGATCGAGCTAAAATTGGGAGATTCGGAGAATCTGGAGTTTGAGGAAAATTTTTTCGACGCTGCTATCGTTGCATTTGGTGTAAGGAACTTTGAGGATCTCGAGGCAGGCCTTCAAAATATGTTGAGAGTCGTACGGAAAAAAGGGAGGATTGTCATATTGGAATTCAGCATGCCTCAGATGTTTCCGTTCAAGCAGATTTATCTTTCTTATTTTAAATACATTTTACCACTGATTGGAAGAATTGTATCGAAAGATATGTCGGCGTATACGTACTTGCCTGAATCGGTCAGGGCCTTTCCTTACGGTAAGGATTTTTTAAATATATTGCAGAAAGTCGGTTATAAAAATTACAGGTGCATACCTCTTACTTTTGGAATATGTTCGATTTACATAGCAGAAAAATAATTTTTTTAATTCTCCTGTTAGCCGCAGGATTCAATAAAGTTTCTGCTCAGGAATACACGCAAATTAACTTACCCTATTCAGACGAAAGATGGCTTCACTATGGTTTTTCAATCGGAGTTCATTCTTCATCTTTTAAGCTCAATTATTCGGATACCTTTGTAGAATCCCTTGACTCCGTGCAGAGCATCATGCCGATGAATTCATTTGGATTTACGCTTGGTATGATCGCTGATTTCAAGCTTCACGAACAATTTAATTTAAGGGTTTTACCCAGATTTTCCTTTAGTGAATTCAAAACGGAATTTACGTTTATAGGAGACACATCCAATTTTTCCAGTGTTGAGAATATCGAAGCGACCTTTATCGAGATTCCGATTATGATCAAATACAAATCACAACGGCATAAAAACTTCAGGATGTACATGGTCGCTGGTGTTGTTCCGGGATTCGAGATGTCTGGCAAAAAACGGAAAGAGCGATCTGAAAATAAATTGCTCATTGCCGGTTCAAATCTTTCCATAGAAGTTGGATTTGGCGTAGATATGTATTATCCTTTATTCAAGTTTTCACCGGAAATAAGGTATTCGAGGGGTTTGGTCAATGTACTCAAAGAAGATGAATATGGATATAGCGAGGGCATTGACCGACTAAGCACCCATTCAATTTCCTTGTTTTTCCAATTTTCTGATTAACGAGTTCAACAATTTTCATGTCGGAGGATCAAGCACTATCACAACACCTGATTGCGATAAAAAAATAGCCATATAGCTCAATTTAATCTTTATATCAATTCATGGTTTGTTTTCGTATCTTAATAGCATGAGAAACATTGATAAATACATCACAATAGATTCAGAAATTCAAAACGGACAACCTGTTTTTACAGGAACCAGGGTACCAATCCAATCACTTTTTTGGCATTTGGAAAAAGGTGTTTCGATTGAGAAATTCATTGAGGACTTTCCAAGTGTTAGAAAGGCGCAGGCAATTGGTGTACTTGAAATTGCCAACAAGATTGTGAACTCCTCCCAGCTTAATAAATTTTATGAAACTGTTGATTGATGAAAATCTTCCGAAAAGGTTGAAGAACGAATTTTCGGAGAATAAAATATATACAGTTTTTGATATGAAATGGACCAGTAAGAAAAACGGTGAACTTTTGAAATTGATGGTTGAAGAAAAATTCGATGTTTTGTTGACATTTGATAAAAACCTACAATTTCAACAAAATTTTTCAACTTACCCAGTCTCTGTTTTTATTATCAGTGCACCTGATAATACATTTTTAAGTATCCAGCCTTTGATTCCAATGATAAAAAAGAAGCTAAAGGAAAGGCTAAAACCAGGCGCAACAATCATAAAAAACACCTAATGAAAAAACCAACCGTACTCATTACAGGAGCAACAGCTGGTATTGGCAAAGCGACTGCTGAACTTCTGGCCGAAGATCATTTTAATCTCATCATTTGTGGAAGAAGAGAAGAAAGGTTGAAAGAGCTTCAACAAAAATTTTCTTCCAAAACCAATGTGCTGACTTTGACTTTTGATGTGAGCAAGAAGGACGAGGTTTTCTCAGCAATTAAAAGTTTGCCGGATGATTTTAATGAGATAGATGTATTGATCAACAATGCAGGAAATGCCCATGGTTTAAGTAAAATCCAGGATGGAGATGTAGAAGATTGGGAGATGATGCTGGACATCAACGTAAAAGGACTTTTATATTTATCAAGGGCAGTTTTACCGCAAATGGTCAGGCAGGAGTCCGGCCATATTATCAACATCGGATCCATTGCCGGAATTGATGTTTATGAAAATGGAAATGTGTACTGCGCCACTAAGGCTGCGGTCGATGCCTTATCAAAAGGGATGAGGATTGATTTGAATGAGGCGGGAATAAAGGTTTCCGAGATCAAGCCTGGAGCAGTGGATACTGAGTTTTCCGCCGTACGATTCAAAGGAGATAAAGAAAAAGCAGATAAGGTTTATGAAGGTTTTGAGCCATTGGTTGCCAGGGATATTGCTGAAATCATTCACTTTGTCATTACACGTCCATCGCATGTAAACATTGCTGATCTTTTAGTTCTTCCAATTGCGCAGGCATCTGCTACCAAAATTCACCGAAAATAAAAAAAGCGGGAATCTCCCGCTTCACATTATATCTTATATTTGATAAAATTTATCTCTTAAAACCGAGAACGCTACCTCCACAATAACTGGACGACCCCTGGAAAGTGAAGGTGATATAATAAATCCCCGTAGCATTGCAGGGATATACAATACCGGGATAAAACTTCCCATTATTGTAATTTGTGGAAACGACCTGTCTTTTTGAATCATACATGGTGACAATTATTCCATCTGTTGGTTCACTGTTTGCACATATATTCAAAAAATATTGAGTGTCTTTGCTGAATACATAGGAGTACTCAACTTTGTTCTTCGCCCCACCCAATCCGTCTACTTTAAAAGTTTTCAAAAAAGTAAAACCGTCCTGAAGTTTAGGGACACAACTTTGTGCCAATGCATCTGCATTGCACTGAGCGTTTACATGGAAGGTAATGATAAACGCAGCTGTAATTAATCCTAATATTTTCACGATATTTTTCATAAAGTTTAAATGCTTTTTGATTATGATATTATTTTATCCCTAATTTCATTTACTGTATTTCTGATCGTTGAAACATTCTCCTGCGTAATGTTGATGGTTGTTGTACTATTATCTTCGATCACCAGCATACCGTTTACCTCTTTAAAAGTTGGTTCGGCATAGGTATAAACAATTTCTATTTCTGCAAAAGCTTCTTCCAGCTTCAAAATATCCTTATGCAGATCAGCTATATATGGATCATTTTTATAAAACCCTAACAAAAGTTTGATATTATCAAGGATAATTTTTTGTTCTCCGATTTTATCTACCAGCTCCTGATTATCAGGATTTTTCTCAACAACTTCGCAAACAATGTGAAGAGCTTCCAGCCAACCTCCTGATAAAATGAGAATACTTAAATTCTGTCGCTCATTTTCCTGCAAGTATTCATTAATACTATTAAAATTTTGAGTAGTAATCAATAGCAATGAATCGAGGTTGTCGCTATTTGTTGCCAGCCTTTTAATCGTTCCAAAATCAAAAAATTGCCCGATGCTCAAATCTTCTGCCAGATCAGTTATAGAATTAAGGTAAAACAATGCATCCTGATTTTGCTCATAGATATTTGCATAGCCAAGATCCGTGCCATAAATCCCAAGATTCAAGGCCTTTTCAAAGCTGCTGTTGTAATTGGAGATATTGTCTGCATCATTCAACATGGCAGAACTATACTTGGTACCAGAGCTTTTTAGCAGAAATGATACCTCCAAAGGTGAAGGAATCTGCTGTATGATATCAGATATTACTTCCTCCGATATCATGGGCTGGTCCAATTCCAGGGAATCCAGGCTCTCCAAATAGGCTTGATCTTCACTTTTCTTTCCTGAATTACATGCAAACAAAATCGTTGCAGATAATATGAATATGACCTTTTTCATACACTATGTTTAATTTTCAATTGATTAAAATTTAGCCTTCTCAAAGAAGTCGTAAAATAAATTATAAATAATAATGGAATAGTATAATTCTAAATGAAAAGTCACTTGGTTATTTTTTTATGGATAATTTAGAAAACGAATTTAACAGCTTTCTCAGCCACTCAAAATAGAGCGCCATATAAAGAAGTATATTCATTAACCAGATGACTGCCAGATTAAAATTAAAGGTATCGAAATACATTCCGAGAAAATGTTTTTTCGGCGCGAAAAAATGGGACCGGTAGTCCAATAAATGGTCCGGATCATCCGGCACGTGGTAAATCGGATCAATCTGCTGAATCAGCTCTCCTTCATATTCCAATACCCTGTCTTTGACACTTAGATTTCTTAGTAGATCTGTCAGGCTTTCATTGAAGTATGTATTCTTGTATGCATTTAAATCAAAGCCTGAGTTAGACCTGTTTTCCAGATGGTATATTAAAGCCTCTTTTCTTTTTGTTCCAAGCTTATATTGGTGCAAATAATGAGCATTCGTGCTATCCAGATATACATTAAGAATACTTCCTGTTTCTTTGTTAAAATTTTCAATCGTCAGATCATTACCCAGATCCAGTTTTTCCAGGCCCTGTTTAAAATCCTCTTTTTCAAGTTCATTCCTGAATAGGGTCAGGTGTGATTGTATTTTTTCACGAACCTCTTCCTCTTCACTTCCGAGATTATCATTAATATATTGCAATCTGTTCCGCAATTCATTGACCCAATAAGAGGCTTTGAAGTCTGATTGCCTTTCCAAAACTTCAAACCGGTAGATATCTTTCTCATAGGAATTGGAAACATACTGTTCAACAGCAGCCGCTTCATATGCCCACCGTGAAGCCATTAAGTCCGCAACCACAGGGACTTTTCCCTTCGTACTGATGACATCATTCAGTTTATCAAAACTAAATAAAAGACCGCTCAGGACCATTTGTGGAATGATCAAAAACGGGATCAAGATGTAAGCAGTCACAGCTGAATTAAAAGCAGACGATATATTCAAACCAATAACATTTGCTACACAGGAAACAGAGAATAACACGATCCAGTACACAAAAGTCATCTCTTTTATTTCAAGGATCAGGTTTCCAATAATCGTAAATGTAAAGGTCTGGATGGCCGAAAGAGTAAAAAGAATGATGATTTTTGAAAGCAAATAGCTGTTCCAGCTGAGATTAAGGAACGATTCGCGTTTAAGTATTTTTCTGTCTTTAATAATTTCCTCCGCACTTACCGTCAATCCCATAAACAGGGCAATGATGATGGCCATCATCAAATAGACCGGAATGTTTTCATTGAAATAATAAAAATATTCCGAGTTGTCCTCTGCATTGTTATACTTGATGATAAATGCGAGGATGATTGCCAGGACAGGTGCTTCCAGTAAATTGATCAGCAAGTATTGCTTGTTAGTCAACTTTGAGAGCAAATCCCTTTTGACAAAAATAAACGTCTGAATAAGCTTATTGGGGATGTTGAGCGATTTGGGTGGCAGTTCTTTAGCTTCCTCAACTTTTTCAGTAGTAAATTTGTCCAGGTAAAGCTCATTCCACTGCATCGGGTTGATCTTCCTTTTGTTGGTAAATTCACCGTATTCATCTACTACCTTGGCTTCGATGATATTGAAGATCTGTTCCGGATTGACATTACCGCATGTATTACACTGGCCTCTGTCGCTTCCCACCTGGTTGGTGGCTTTCTTAAAGTAGGTTACTGCCTCTACAGGTGGTCCATAATAAACCGGGAATCCTCCAACATCCATGATCATCATCTTGTCAAACATCTTATAGATGTCAGATGATGGCTGGTGAATGACCACAAAAATGAGCTTTCCCTTCAGGGAAAGTTCTTTTAGTAAGTCAATAACGTTTTCAGAATCCCTTGAAGAAAGCCCGGAAGTAGGCTCATCAACAAATAACACTGCCGGTTCCCTGATCAGTTCCAGAGCAATGTTCAGTCTCTTTCTTTGGCCACCAGAGATGGTTTTGTCCAGCGCGCTTCCTACTTTCAGATCTTTTCTCTGATCAAGACCGAGGTTTGCCAATACTGCGTTGACCCTTTTTTCGATCTCTTCTTCCGAAAGATCAGCAAAACAGAGTTTTGCATTGTAATATAGGTTTTCATAAACCGTCAATTCTTCAATCAGCAGGTCATCCTGAGAAATATATCCTACTACACCTTTGATATCTTCATTGTTGGCAGCCTCATTTATTGACTTTCCATTTATTCTGATATCACCGGATGTTGGTTGATGGATACCTGCAAGGACATTGAGCAAAGTAGTTTTCCCAGCTCCACTGGCACCCATAATACCAATAAGCTTGCCGGGGCCTTCTGCAATATTGACGTCGACCAATCCCTTTGCTCCATTTGGAAAAGTAAGGTTCAGGTCTTTGGCGACAAACGATAATTTTATTTTGGTAAAACCTTCGAGGAAATGAGATACCAGGTCGCTATAGTAAAGCGCATTCCCCTTTGGAGTTTTTATGGTGCTACCATGTGAAAACTGATTGGTATCGCCCGGTTTAATGATAAAACCATTCATGACGATCTCTTCATCTCCCAGGTACCGTACAAAATACATGTCAACAGTTGGTACCCTGAAAAAGATCAATTCCCCTTTTATGTCAACCTCAACCTGTTTAGTTTCTTTTAGTTTATCGTCTGATTTGAGACGGGCAATTAATACATCCGAATTGTCGATCTGATGTCCAGGTTCATAAAGAATGAAAGCTTCAAGTAATTTGTATTCATTGGGATCAATATTGAAAACCTCCGAAACGGTGTTGATGATTTCCATCCGTTGTTCGGTAAATTTTCTGTCCGCTCCAACAAGCTGAAGTAGTTTGATCATTACAACTACTTTCTGCTTTTGTGTCAAGGTTTTGTTGATTTTCTTGCAAATGGCAAGAGTCCTGACAGAGTCCTTAACAGAAGTACGCTTGCTCTTTTTCTTTTCCTTCTCTTCCGGGTCCTCTTCTTTTCCCCATTCTACATATTCATCGTAAAGCGCCAGGTATTCTTTAATAGAATCCTGGTCAAGGTCTTCCTTGAATAAACTAATAACAAAATTTCGCTCATTCTCTGTAACCCCTCCGTCCTGCTTTGTAATAATGGCAAAAAGTTGAGCTAACGCCTTGAGGATTTCTTCACTCATCTATCCGTATTTTCTAAAAGATCTAAAAAGAATATGATTGACAAACTAAATTGTCTTATAAAAAAGTATTTGATTAATAAGTTTTAAACTCAAATTCAAGATCGATCAATTCGGAAAACTCTTCTCCCGCTTCTTCCATATCTTCATCATCTTCGTAAAAATACCAGTCGATTTTGGTTCCCTTAATGTCTTCCAAAGAAGAAAGGATATCCAAAATGAGTTTTGATGAAGCTGTATTGAAGTATTCCAATTTGAAAACAAAAAGTGTCTCAGGATTGGGATCTTTCTTATATTCTTCCAACCAATCCAGTACTGGCTGGTAAAATTCAGCTGAATCTTCAGGAAGTGATCGTCCTGATATTTCAAAAATACCGTTTCCTTTATCTAATAATATTTTTGGGGTATCTTCTGTTCCTTCTAAACTTATGATTTCCATTTCTTATCTATTTAAATATTTTGTCAATTAAAATCTGGATACTGTTGTTTTTAAACTGAAAAATGAGCTGTCATTTCCTTCTTCTTCAAAGGAATATTCCAGTTTATGACCGGATTTTCGGGCCATGTCAACAAAACCCAATCCTGCACCACCTTTTTCTGTTAAACCAGGACCGCTTTTAATGATTTCCTTGTACATCTCTTTTAACCCCTCTTTATCCAGGCTGTTGATCTTTTCCAATCGTTCCTGTATCACTACTTTCCCGTCATTTTTAACAGAATTGCCCGATGCGATTACATAGGAATCTTCTAGTTTGCCCAAAAGGAAGATAGCTGTATTGGTTTCCTTTTTTGCAGAATCAGGATCATCGCTATGTTTTACAATGTTTTGGAGACATTCTACCATCACATTGAAAACCTTTCTCTTGATACTGGACTCTTCACCCATGGAATCCATATTTCTTTCAGCCATCGCCAATACGGACTTTGTAATCTCCTGGGTGAATTCTCCTTCATAAACCAGGATGATACTGTGTTCACGCATCTGCTGATGCAAGTCAAAAACGTATTTCATAATAAAACTTGAGTTTTAATGACACTATAATTTATAAAACAATTTAATAGTTTGAGAATCATTTATTTATAATTAAAATTCTAAAACCTTACTCCAATTAATAAAACATCGTCGGTCTGTTTTCCTTCGCCTTTCCACTCTTCCCAGGCCTGGTCGAAAACATAGTACATTTCATCAATGTTCTTCTCGATGTTGTCAGTGATCAACTCTCTTAGTCGCTTAGGACCAAATTTTCTGTTGTCAGGTCCGCCGAACTGGTCGGGATATCCATCTGAACAGAAAAAGACTGAATCACCTTCTTTAACATTTAGTATAGTGCTGGTGAAATTCGTTTGATTTTTGAATACACCGCCACCGATCGGGAATCTGTCTCCCTTTATTTCGATTAATTCTTTTCCGTCGTGATAATAAAGCGGTCGGTGAGCGCCAGCATATGAAACTTCCTTCTTATTCAGGTCAATTTTACAAAGAGCGATGTCCATACCGTCTTTGGTTTTCGAATCATCCTGATCCTGTCGAAGGGTCTGCGTGACACTATGATCCAGCTTATCAAGGATCTCTCCCGGATCTTCTATCTTTCTTCCTTTCACAATTTCATTCAACAGGAAGTAGCCGATCAATGAGATCAAAGCTCCCGGTACACCGTGACCCGTACAGTCGACAGCAGCGAAATAGATGGTATCTTTTACCCGCACAAACCAAGGGAAGTCACCACTTACCACATCTTTCGCTTTGTATAAAATGAAAGAATCCGGCAGGAACTTCCTGATCACAGTATTGTTAGGGAGAATAGCGCCCTGGATCCTTTTCGCATAGTTGATACTTTCAGTAATCTTTTTGTTTTTCGATTGGATTTCTAATTCAATCTGCTTTCTATCGGTAATGTCGTGAGAAACGACCAAGACCGATTCCATTTTTTCGGCCTCATCGAATTCCGGGATGGCATTGACCTGCATCACCCGGTCGCCAAGTTCAGATGGGAAATCCATTTCCATTGCGACTTTATCATTTTTCTCATGAACGGTCTGAAGAAGGTTTCTCCAATTCTCTTTCAAATCATCCGGAATGTTTACATCGTCCAGCTGCCTGTTAAGGAAATCGGAAGGCTTTTGTCCTGTATAAGTTTCGATCACTGGGTTGATATAGAAGAAATTTCCATCCTGGTCCATTCTTGTGATAAGGTCAGGTGAATTTTCGGATAGCGCCTGCATTTTCGAACGCATCCTTTCTTCCTGCTCAGCGCGTCTTCTTTCAGTGATATCTCTGCTGTTTACAATAATTCCCTGGATGGATTTATCAGAAAGTAAATTCGTTGCAGTAGCTTCCAGCCAGACTGTTTCTCCGTTCTTTTTCAGGTATTCGAACTGTACCGTTTTTGACTCAAATACATTGTCTATGACAGCCTGGAATAGTTTTTCGTATTGATCTTTATGTTCCTTGTGGACATGCTGAATGTCATTGATGCCAATCAGGTCATTTTGATCGTAACCCAATATTTTTGTTACAGATGGACTGATATATCGTATTGTCCCGTCTTCTTCGTAAATAGATATAACCTCAGAAGCATTTTCCAAAAGAAGCTGCATCCTTGTTTGCGTTCTGTTTACCTCTTCTATCTGATCTTCCAATCGCTGATTGGTTCGCTTCAGCTCTTCCTGTGTTGCGGCCATCTCCTCAGCGTTTTGACGCAATACTTCCTGTTGCTCCTGAAGCTCGGTACTCATCTTCTGAGATTCCTGGAGGAGGATACGCGTACGCTCGTTTACCTTTATGTTGAAAATGGTTCTCGCAATGATCACACTGATCTCTTCAATGAATTTGATCTGCATGGGAGAGAAACGATGAATACCGGCAAATTCCAGAATTCCATACACCTTTTCTTCTGTGATCATCGGGTTGATCAAAATGCATTTTGGTCGTTGTTCACCAATCAAACCGGAGGTAATGGAAACGTAGTCATCTGGAATTTCTGTTCGCAGGATACCTGCTTTTTCTGCTGCCACCTGGCCTACCAGACCTTCTGCAAACTTAAATTTTCCATTCAGGTATTTCTTTTTATGATAAGCATATGAGGCTTTTAATTCCACATAGGTTTCATCTTCCTCATCGTCATTCTTAACATAAAATGCTCCCTGAACAGCATCGATCTTTTCTGTCAAATAGGCAATGACCGCTTCACCTAATTCATTAATTGTATCATGCGACCTGAGGATCTCACTGATCTCGGCAACACCTGTGACGATCCAGTTTCTCTCCTTGTCTCTCTTTTCATTTTCCTGGAGGCTTTTTCTCATGTTGATCAAAGCATTTCCAAGGATATCCTGATTACTCAGCGGGGTAAATTCCGCGTCGAATTTTCCTTTTCCAATTTGTTCTGCAAATGAAGCAGTGTCTTTCAGACCCTGAACCAACCCGTTAGTGGTTTCTGCCATTTGTCCGATCTCATCATCGTATTTTTTGTCGATCTTATTAGGTAAAATACCTTGAGAAAGAGAAGCAAGACTTTCCTTCAGGCTTAATAGTGGAGTAACAAAATACTGTGACAACAAAAATGAAACAAAAATGGCAATCGCGAGTATGCCCAAACCATACAAGGTGTATCTAAGCAATGCACCTGATGCCTCCGCCTGTAACTCTTCCTTATCTATTTTAACAACTACCCCCCAGTTAATTTCAGGAATGTATCTCCATGCGGCAAGGATTTCATTTTCGTAATAATCATATGCTGTACCGGAACCATCACTTCCCATAGCAGCTGATCTTACTGCAGAATCTTTATTATAGTTAGCTGAATCAATTTTTATGTTTCTGACAAGTGCTGTAGAAGTGTCTGACTTAATGGGATTTAGGTAAAAGGCTGTATTACCAATTTTTTGTGTAAGAATAGTTTCAACAGTTTCTCCCAATTCGATGTTATTTTCCAGCAAAGCATAAAGTTCATTCAGGCTTAATTCTAAGAAAACCAATTTGCCCGAGCCCTCACCGGTTCCGGCTGGTGCACCAACTAATACATGAAAATCATCATCACCTGATTTATAAACCTTACTAAAAAATACTCCCTTTGATGCCTGATCAACCAAATCTCCATCATATCCGTCCACATATTTTCTGATATTATCAAAATTCGAATTTGAGTTGGTATTGTATAAAATGTTGCCATCAGAATTAGTCACCATAATGGCTTCAGCTTCCATTAGCCTTTGGATGGGCTCAAGTGTTTCTCCATAATCAACATCCGGTTCATCGCCTCCCAGATCAAAACCTCCCAACATTGACATATCATCATCCATCATCATTCCGAGATCATCTTCCCCGGTTTCCTCTTCAATTGCTTCCGTTTCCTGAAAAATATCCTGATTTTTGATGTATTGAATGTCCGCCATTCCCCTGGCAACAAATTCTTTGATATGATTGACCTTAAGATCAACCAGTGAGTTGAGATTCTCCTGGTATTTTACTTCAAGATTCTGTTTTCTCAAATCATAAGACAGGAATCCTGATATAAAAAGTGTAATTAGTACCAGCAGTACAATTATCCCTGTTAACTTCTGTCGTAAACTTAATTTATTGAACATCTATATTTCAATTTTTCTTTACGTCTTTGCTTTTCGCTTTACTACTTTCTTTTTTGGCCACCTTTTTGGTTGTGGTTTCTGTTTTGGTAGTCTTTTTTGGCTGTTCTTTTATTTCTGTCGTATCTACTTGCTGATTTTCCAATAATTCCTGCTCAATCAACTTCAGGGACTGTGCAAGGATCTCATCGTGATCTTCATTTAACTCAGCGAATGAAGCAATTTCGATCAGCGCCTCTACCTCTCCATCTATAGCATAAGGCTTTATCATCAAATAATTGGGAGATGCAGTACCCAATCCAGAAACGATGGTCATATATCCTTCGGGGATTTCATCCAGCTTCTTGGTTTTGTTTTCCATAGCTGCCTGTCCTACCAGGCCTTCGCCAAACTCATAACTCAGCCGTTCACTTTCCGGCAGGCTAAACGCAAAGGCAGAAACCATTTCCAGGCGTCTTTTAAAACCTTCCTTTTTGGTTTGGTATAATACTCCCTGGCAGGCCTCCGTAGCATCACAGGCTCTTTGCAGTAATGCATCGAATTTTGATTGGGTAGTTTTTTTCTGTTGAACAGCTTTGGAAATTGAAGAGACAATTTCCTCGACATTTATTTTATTTTTCTTATCTGAGCTTTCCCCCTTTACAAGATCAACTTCTGTATCCTCTATGTAAAATACTTCCTGCTGGTCGTCTTCAGCATTTTGCATTCTTTGGGTCTGGATAATGTATGCAAGACCAAGCAATAGTGTTAGTATGATAACAACACTCGTCCGGATCAACAATGGTGTAACATCACTGATTGCCTGAAACCCGATAGACATCGAATTTTTTTCCAATGATCCTGGCAATGCATAGAGCATGTAGATCGAACCAACCAGCCCAATTAAAAAAAATAAAATAATAAGCTTCTGTATCTTATTACCGTCTAAATTCATCAATTTGAATATTTTTTAGCTAGTTCATTAAGAAATTTAATAATATTTTCGATAGACAGCGTATAGTCAATTTCTGTTATCCGCAGCGCCGCAGTGGGCATGGTATCTATCAAACATTCTGCAGGATCTTGAACTATTGTCAAGCCCCCTTTTTCCTTTATCGTTTTCATTCCAATTGCACCATCCTTATTAGCGCCCGATAAAAGGATCCCGATCAATCGTTGTTTATAAGAATAAGCCGAAGACTCCAAAGTAATATCAATGGAAGGACGGGAGTTGTTGACCATCGACTCCGTTGATAATGCAAATGTATGTCCTAGCTCTATATACATATGATAATTAGCCGGGGCCAGGTAAACCTTCCCCTTTTTAATTCCTTCTTTATCATAAGGTTCAATCACAGGTTTTACACTTTTGATCGACAGGGCTTCCATAAATCCATTTCTCACGTGCTTCAGCCTATGCAGGCACATGATGATGGGAAGAGGGAAGCTCTCCGGAATATTCGAAAGGATTTTTGTGATCCCCTGAAAGCTGCCGGCCGATCCTCCTATAACAACTGCCCTGTATGAATCATTTATATCTGCAAACCTCATGGAACTATCCAGGATAATTGAACCCTACTCTTTTATTTTCTTATAAACCTTCTCTTCATTATTTACAACAATAAATTTGTTGGCAATTTCACACCATATCAAAGACTCCTTCGATCCGATAGCCAGGTATCCATATTTGAAAATACTTTCATGAAGCTTCTTCAATACATCGTTTTGCAATGTCTGATTGAAATAGATCATCACATTTCTACACATGACAATATCAAACTTGCTGAAGACCATGCCATTTACCAGATCATGGATCCGGAATGACACATTTTCAACCAATGATTTATCCATGTAAGCATACCCGTTTTTCTCTTCGTAATACTTATTAAAATCTTCCGTACCCTGAACCCTCAAATAGTTCTTATCATTGAGGTCCATATTTTTTATAGGATATACACCCTTTTTCGCTTTTTCAATAATGATAGGATCAATATCTGTAGCCACAATTTTGCTACTTTCCAGGATGCCCATTTCTTTCAATAAAATGGCCATAGAATACACTTCCTCCCCTGAAGAACAGCCGGCATGCCAGATGCTGATCTTTTGGTGGTTTAATAAAATGTTAGGAATGATTTTATCCCTCAGCACTCTCCAGAATGAGGGATCTCTGAACATTTCTGTTACATTGACGGTGATTTCAGACAGGAATTCCTGAAAATAAGCTTCACTTTCACTTATTTTCTTGATAAGAGATTCAACATTGTTGAATTTGTAGAGCTCCAAAATTCTACTTACCCTTCTTTTGAAGGATGACATCGCATAATTAGTGAAATCGTAATTGTACTTTTCCTTTATTGTTTCAGCTAACTTCCTGATGTCAACAATATGTATTTCCTGCATAACATTTTAATTTACTCACACAGATACTCAATAATTTATTCCACCCCGCAGATTTACAAACTCAATTGTTAATTTTAGGAATATTAGATATCGAATCCGTCTTGAAAACCCTTTTCAGCCTGCTCTGAAATGAGTCCAAGCAACGAAAGATATAATATTTATTTAAACTTTACATTGCTAAAATTTGATTTAAACCTACCTTATGATGTAACTTTTTCATACAAATGTTTAAGAAAGACCCGTTTGATATAATGTTTTTAATTTACATCTGCCGGCTCTCAGCATATCATTAATATCGGAACTGTCAGATTAGTAAATGATAAATGTTCAAAAAGTATGAAAACGATGGATATTACTATGCTCGGAGAGCTTTCTGGTCATGGAAAAACATAAAAATAACCGGATGAAAAACATTCTTCTCTTAGGTGCAGGACGCTCCACGAACACTTTGATTCCTTATCTGAAGGAACTTTGTATTCAAAAAGGCTGGAGATTAAAGGTAGGTGACTTTTCTGAAGAACTTGCTCGTAGAAAAGTGATGAATTCACCTGTTGCCAGTGCCTTTCGGTTTGATTTATTTGACGAAAACCAAAGGGCAAAAGAGATCAAACATGCAGATATAGTGATATCGATGGTCCCTGCTCATTTACATTATTTAATTGTCAAGGATTGTATCAGGTTTGGCAAGAACATGACGTCAGCCTCATATATCTCCGATGAGATAAAAGGTTTACATGAGGAAGCCAGGTCTAGCAATGTAATTGTACTAAAGGAATGTGGACTAGACCCTGGAATTGATCATATGTCAGCCATGAAAGTGATCGATGAGATTAAACAAAGAGGTGAGCTTCAGGCTTTTGAAACTTTTACCGGCGGACTGCTAGCTCCTTCAACGAAAGACAATCCATGGCAGTACAAATTTACCTGGAATCCAAGAAATGTGGTTATGGCGGGCAAGGGAGGTGTGAAGTTTATCCAGCAGGGCAGATTCAAATACATTCCCTATCACAAGATATTTTCGCGAACTGAGGTGGTGTATCTGCCAGGCTACGGCTATTTCGAGGGGTACGCCAACAGAGATTCACTAAAGTACCTCGATATTTATAATCTTCGTGGGATCAAAACCCTCTTTCGGGGAACCTTCCGTCGTCCTAATTTTTGCCGGGCATGGAACATTTTTGTTCAACTCGGAGCAACGGAAGATACCTATGAAATGGAAAAGGTATCAGAGATGTCGCACCGACAATTTATCAATTCCTTTCTTCCATATAATCCACATGATTCGGTCGAGTTAAAGCTGGCGCATAATATGAATATCGGTTTGGAATCGCAGGAGATGTTCATGCTGAAGTGGCTGGATATATTTAAGGAAACTCCAGTAGGGTTGGATCAAGGCACTCCCGCACAAATTTTGGAGCATATTTTAATGAAGAAATGGGCAATGGAAGCTGATGATAAGGACATGATTGTAATGTGGCACAAATTTGATTACGAGGTTGAAGGTCAGATGAAACAGATCCAATCACACATGGTGATCGAAGGCGATGATCTTGAGAACACTGCTATGGCCAAAACCGTTGGTTTACCATTGGGAATTGCCACAAAACTTATTCTCGAAGGAAAAATTAAATTGAAGGGTGTAATGCCACCAATTGAAAAAGAAATTTATCTACCCATCCTGGATGAATTGAAAATTCAGGGGATTGAATTCAAGGAGTCAGAAATGCCTCTTAAAACTGAAGATAAAAATCCTTGAGTAAGGCCATGTATTCTTCGCTGTATTCGTGATTACTTTTTCGTATGATTAAATCCCTTTCAAGGAAAGGAGACGCACGAAATGTGAACTGACAGACAATTGCTTTTGGGGGTTGATCCTGGAAATTGAGAATATTCAATTGAAAGCAAGGGAACAATTTATACTTTTCGGCAACCTCTATAAAGGAAGTCATTTCCATTTCAGGGAGAAGTATGGCAAAGAAACCGTCTTTTTCCAATAGACCTTTAACATTTTCAATCAATAAATTAAGAGGTAGCTGGTCCGTATGTCGGGCTAAATTGATCTGTAGGTCCGGAGATTTAAGGTGATTGTCAAAGAATGGAGGATTGGAAAGTATCAGGTTGAATTTGTTTAAATACGTTGTCTTCAGAAAATCGCCGTGTTGAATATGAAGCCTGGTTGACCAAGGGCTAATTTTGAAATTATTTTTGGCCTGTTTAAATGCGCTTTCATCTATTTCCACTGCTTCAATCACTGCTTCCTTGAATCGCTGAGCTGCCATCAATGACAGCAGTCCTGTTCCGGTACCGATGTCAAGGATTTTCTTGGGATGATCTGCTTTTATACTTGCTCCGAATATACACGCCAAAGTCCCAACTTTCATGGCACATTGGTCCTGATTTACCCTAAATTGCTTAAACTGAAAGTAAGAATTGGCCAAAGGAAGATTTGAATGTATTTAACAAAAATAGGGAAGAATTTTAGTTTTCTTCTTCATACCCTTGATCTGGTTTTAAGCCGGGAGAATTAGCTGCAGCCACAGCTAACCGGTCGCATCGTTCATTCTCAGGGTGACCGGCATGTCCTTTCACCCATCTGAATCTTACGTTGTGTTTTTGCTGCAAGGGAATAAAGCGCTTCCAGAGATCGACGTTCTTTTTCTTTTTGAATCCGGTTCTTTGCCAGCCCTCTAGCCATCCTTTTTCGACCGCATCTACAACATATTTTGAGTCAGAAAAAATGGTCACATTTAATCCATTTTTTGTCAGGGCTTCCAATCCTTTGATGACTGCCATTAATTCCATACGATTGTTGGTGGTATTACGGAAGCCCTCCGAAAGTTCTTTTCTGTGTCCTTTGTATTCCAGGATCACACCGTAGCCTCCGGGACCTGGATTGCCTTGTGCGGCCCCATCTGTGTAAATATTTATCATGAAAACAGGTTTTCTTTTAGAAGTTTTACAGCCAACGAAAGCAGGATGATACCAAATACTTTTCTCAAAATGTCAAATCCTCCTTTGCCAATCTTTTTTTCCAGCCAGTTGGATGATTTTAATACAATGAAAACGAATACAAGGTTAATGATAATGCCTATGAGGATGTCTATTTGTGCGTAAGCGGCTTTGAGTGATAGAATTGTTGTTAAAGAGCCTGCGCCTGCGATCAAAGGAAAAGCCAATGGAACGATAGAAGTGGTTTTCGGTGTGGTTGGATCAGTCTTAAAAAATGTCCTGTCGAGGATCATTTCCATGCCAATAATCAGGATGATGATGGCGCCAGCCACAGAAAATGATTCGACATCTATCCCCAATAGTTTAAGGATTGCCTCACCAATAAACAAGAATGCAATCATCAGAACGCCCGCCACGATGGTCGCTTTCAGCGAATCGATATGACCGGCCTTTTTTTTCAGATCGATGATGATGGGAATAGAACCAACAATATCAATAATCGAAAAGAGAATAACGGAAATGGTGAGGATGTCTTTGAGGTTGGGCATTTGAATCGTTAATTAATTACAAAACTCTCCAGCGCCAACCGGTACCCATCCAACCCAAAGCCCACGATGATCCCTTTGCACACAGGAGACAAAAAACTTTTGTGGCGGAACTCTTCCCGTTTATGGACATTGGAAATGTGGACCTCAATAACAGGTGTTGTCACTCCGGAAATAGCATCTGCAAGTGCCACTGATGTATGGGTATAAGCGCCAGCATTAAAAATAATTCCATTGTAGCTAAAACCCACTTCATGGATCTTGTCGACTAATTCTCCTTCGTGATTGGATTGGAAATATTCCAGGTCAATTTTTGGATACTTGTTTTTCAATTCTTCAAAAAAACTTTCAAAATCCCGGTCTCCATAAATATTTTTTTCTCTTTTGCCAAGTAAATTTAGGTTTGGGCCATTGATGATCAGTATCTTCATTATTATTGCTTTTGTATGTCCTGGGATATTTATATCAAACAGTTTAAAAATTATCTGAAACTGGAGCGTTCGCTTTCTGAAAATTCCATAGAAGCGTATGTCCGGGACGTCATAAAGCTAAAACAGTTTGCCGAAAACTCCAATATTGGGCAATCACCATTTCAAATTGAGCCACAGCATCTGAATGATTTTCTGCAGAGCCTGGGAGAAGATGAATATTCCGCTTATTCCCAGGCAAGAATGCTTTCGGGGATTAAGACTTTTTTTAAGTTTTTGGTGCATGAAGAATACATTAAATCAGACCCGACCGAACTATTGGAATCGCCAAAGCTGGGAAGAAAGCTCCCTGATGTATTGAGCGTGCTGGAAATCGATGCAATTCTCGAACAAATTGATATGTCTAAGCCGGAAGGAATGAGAAATAGGGCCATGCTGGAAACCCTTTACAGCTCCGGCCTGCGTGTTTCGGAATTGATTAACCTGAAGCTCAATAATATCTATTTTGATGTCGGTTTTTTGAGAATTCTCGGTAAGGGAAGTAAAGAGCGGTTGGTACCGATCGGGAGGACGGCCTTGAAATTCATAAACATGTACATCGATGATGTGAGATGCCACATCGAAATTAAAAAGGGATCCGAAAGTTTTGCCTTTCTCAACAGACGAGGGTCACCACTGACTCGTGTGATGGTTTTTACGGTCATCAAAGACCTGGTTAGAAAAGCAGGAATCGACAAAAAAGTAAGTCCGCACACCTTTCGACATTCCTTTGCTACCCATCTTATTGAAGGGGGAGCGGATTTGCGCGCCGTTCAGGAAATGTTGGGGCATGAATCCATCACAACAACGGAGATCTATACGCATCTTGATCGCGATTATTTGCGGCAGGTGATCATTGATTATCATCCAAGAAGCTGATCAGTTTTCTCTCAGCTTTCTTCCTATTTTTTGAATGCACAAGACATTTATAAAAATGAGCAATCCGGGAAAAAGCAACAGCCACCAATAATCCGTATTCATTTGAAAGGAAGCAATTAATTTCCCCCAGCCGGGATATTGGGCCGGAAGGCCGATGCCCAAAAACGAAAGGGTGGATTCAATCACTAGCAGTCTGGCAAATGCAAATGCAAAAAGAACCAATAGTGACTGGAACATGTTGGGAAATATGTGCCTGAAAACGATGGGTATGTTTCGCTGTCCGATTACTCTTGCTGCATCTATGTAAGTCTGATTTTTGGTTTTCAGTAATTCAGCCCGGGAGAGAAAGAAAAATTCCGGCCACATGGCTGCAACACAATAAATGATAAAGAGTGCTGGTGAAGGACGAAGGATCGAGGATAGTAATATGATAATGAAAATAGGGGGAATGGTTGAATAAACTTCTACCACTCTTACAACATACAAGTCAAATGGTATCGGGATCTGTTTTTTACTTTTTATCAATAAAAAGATAAGCAGACTAACGGAAGCAAGGAAAGCTGATGGCAACAGCAAGTCAATCAATACAGAGAACCTGAATGTATTGATATTGAATGCATAAAAAGCCAGCCCAATAATTAAGAAGCCTCCTATCCAAAATTTAGCTGCTTTTATTTTTAGTTTATCATCCCCAAAGTATCCTGAAAAACAACCGAACGTTATGCCCACGAAGGATCCCAGCAGTGTACCCATAAATGATAGAAACAATGTATTCTTTGTCCCGAAAAACAATTGCTTTAATACATCTCTTCCCAAATGATCGGTGCCTAAAAAATGACCTTCTGAAAAGGGTGAAAGACCTATATTTCCCAGGTCAATTTGGACTGAAAATGTTGTGCCGGAAAGTTTATGAAAGGTCATGATGAAAATTGAAAGCAATATTTCAATAGCAATAAATAGGAAACATAGATTGCACCAAGTGTCTTTCAGGCCTTTTTCCTTTAACCACTGTGTCATATGAATGAAATTCGTGGATCAGCCAGACGATACCCGATATCCGCCAGTAAATTTGCCAGCATTTTAACCAGGCCAATAAGCACAATGATGATCAGGATCATCGGGTAATCATATTTTGCGATAGCGTCCAGAAGAAGCAAACCGGTACCGGGAATGGAGTAAACATATTCTACGATCATCACTCCGGCAATGGTGGCAGGTAAGAACGATGTAAAAAGGGTGATAAGGGGATTGAGAGCATTTCGCAGGATATGCTTGTTTAGAATTTTTTTGTTTTCCAATCCTTTCGATCTAAGCGCCAATACATATTGTTTTTTGAATTGTTTTTCAACAGCAGCCATGGTCTGAATGACAATTACCGGCATGGCTGAAATGACCAGGGACAATACAGGCAGAACAAAATGCGAAAACTGTATCGATTCCCCGGTTCCCACACCAAAAGAAGGAAAGAGCTGAAAAAGAAAATTGGAGGCAAAAAACAGGATGAACAATTCTGCTAGCCAGAAAAGTGGCATGGCGTCAATAGTATATAGGATTTGTGGTACCCATCGCCCGAGGGAATTTGATTTCACGGCCAGCCAAATTCCCAGTGGCACAGAGACCAAAAAGAGTACAAAAATGGATATTCCACCAAGCAAACCAGAGATTCTCAAAGCAGGAAATACCCGATGTTTGATCAGCAAACCATCCGAAATGGATCTTCCAAGGTCTCCATGAAGAATCCCGGAAATCCAATTATGAAATCTGTTTTCTTGACCGTTCCAGAGAAATTTTGGGATTAATCTTTCATAATTCTGGCCACTGCTTTTTAGCTCAGTAAACTTCTCATACAATTCCCCTTTGCTTTTTAAATCAGATTTCAGGATGAGGTTTTCCAATTCATCCAAATTTTTTGTTTGATAGATTCCGTATAACAACTGCTGGTCATTTATTCTTTCCATGCTTTGCAAAAAATCAAAGGCTACATCTTTATCTGAAAAAGATTTTGTCAGATGCTTGATGAACAACCTTTTTTCTTTTGGGAAAACGCGATATAAAGTGTCGGGAGAAGATTTGGTTGTAATGGAAAAATAGAAGAGGGGCTTATCAAAATGATATTTTTCGAGAACTATGTTAATTTCTCTTTCCATTAGATTTTCAGACCTAGGACTTTGCTGCCAATCGACTTTTGAGAGCTCGTTTTCAACGATATTTCCGGCAAGGATGTCCAATAGAAAGAAGGTGACCAGGCTTATAAAAAACAGGGTCGGAAGAATAATGAGAATTCTTTTAATCAGGTAGAATATCACTTTCTTTCAATTTAAATGAGGCCAGATTATACCCTGGTTTTAAGGTAGATAGCTGAATATCTATGTATCTTTTACTTACTACTATATTATTGTTTTCATTGTAAATTGGAATGATATTGCATTCTTCATAAAGTATGGTTTGAAATTCCCACAACAGGTCTTTTCTCTCTTCCTTACTTTCTGTATAGTTTATTGCTGAAATAAGTGAATCACTCCGTTTGGTGCCAAAAGACGTGTAGTTTCTCCCAGTTGGAGGAATAAAATCCGTATGTAAAATATAGTCGTAATTAAAAGCTGTTGGCCCCCCGAATAAGCTTTTCAGACAAAGATCGTAATCCATTTTACCCAGGTTTTCATTTAAAACATTCTTGTCAACCGGACGGATTATTAAGTTGATGCCAGCCTGGCCAAATCCATCCCTTAACAATAAAGCCACCGTTTCAAATTCAGCGACCCCTTTATCATAAATCAGCTCCAATTCAACATTTTCATCATTCTTTTTCAACTTTCCATTTTCGAGGAAAAATCCTTTATTTTTAAAGATCTCCATAGCTGAATCGGGATTGAAGGGTGTCAACTCTGTTGCGCCGTTATAATAATCTTTTTGATGTGGGGGAATAAATCCGATTGTTCGCTCGGCATTTTCATACAAAGCGACATTGATGATGTCCACATAAGGAACTAACATTGACAAAGCATGCCGGAAGCTCTTTTCTTTTAAAGGACCACGTTGAGCGTTAACACCCATAAAAGTAAACCCATACGATCCGATCGAATGGAAATTAAACTGCCTGGTAAGGCCTTCATTCCGCTTAAGCTTTTGAAAGTTCACAGGTGATACCTGGTCCAGTATATCCAATTGTTGGTTTTCAAGTGCTATGATTGCCGAGAAATCATTAGGTATAACAAGGAAAGTAATTTTTGAAGGCGCTGCTTTCAGAAAATTTTCCTCTGCATTTTCAAACCAAAAATTATTTTTCTTTTCCAACACCACTCTCTGGCCGGGTAACCATTCTGTTACTTTGTATGCATGACTACCGGATATGCTTTCCCTGTTTTCAAGGAAATTCAGGGATGAGATTACATCAGCAAATTGTTTTAATTCAGGGTTATTTATCCCGCTTTTTAACTTTTCGAAAGGTATATCATACAGCAGATTTTGAGGGTCGAGAATGGACTCGGGATATATATAAAATTCAGCAAAATTCTCGATAAGTTCTGGAGAGTTATACTTGAATTTAAATGTTATATTTTTTTTATCTATTATTTTAAAATTTTCAATGAATTTACATCTGTTTATAATCCCGTTTAGCTCTCCATCAGGCAGGTAAAATAATTTGATGGTAAAAGCGACATCTTCGGAAGTTACGGCTGATTGATCCGACCACTTTGCATCATCCCTGATTTTAATATGGGCATATATTCCCGAATCGGACACCAAAATTTCCGGAATTTCTTCAACAAGTACAGGTTGCAATTGACCGTTCGGCAGGGTGATTGAAAAAAGTGACTGGTAGACCAGATCCAATAATTGACGAGTGGTTTTAGACCGGAAAGTAACAGGGTTTAGAGATTCAGGATCATCTTTTATTCTCACTTTGAGGGCATTGTCAGAGTTCTGTTTCCCACAGGAAATGAGTAAAAAAAGCGACAAAAAAAGCAGGATTTTTATCTCATGGATGGCGGATTTCATCGACACATTTGTATCATATGTCTATAATATTAATATGATGGAAGAAAAAAAAAGTATTGGGTCGAATATTTTACGTTTTTTGCATAGGAAAGGACTACACAAAAACACATTTTCTTCCAAAAACGAGTAGTTGTGAAGCTACCACCAGACTGTAGGGGTGATTTTGGAATTTAGTAACATTTTGAAGGGGTGTGACTGAATCCATTTTTGAATCGCTGATAAAAATTTTTTGAGAGAGTTATTTATTATTTATAGAAAGTTACAGAATGGAGGAAATTAGCCAGTTAATTAAAATTATAACAAGGCATACCAAAAAAAATCTGCCTTTAATTGACCTTAAGGCTCAGGAGGATGGCGAAAACAAAGAGCTTAAATTATTTTTAGGAATAAAAAATAGTGAGTTCGAGTCAGACGAGATTGCCTCGAAAGGCATCTACGGAGAAAAAGAGGTTGATTTTAAATTCAGAATGCTTAAGTCCAGGTTGAACAAAAAGCTGCTCAACCATTTATTTTTTATGGATTACGGCGTTTCAAAAATGCATAAGTCCCTGACATTTCACCAGGAATGTATGGACTACTATTATTTTTCAAAGCATTTATTGAAGATTGGCGAAGTAAAGCTTGCGACAAAGCTGCTTTATAAAACCATAGACCTGGCCAAGGAGTGTGAATACAACGATATCCTGTTGGGTTGTCTGAAAGAGCTTCGGGATATTTACTCTAGTACTTATCGTCCAAAGTTATTTCAGAGCACGCATGAGGAAATAACCGAGTACGAAGCGCTTGTCAAATTGGAGGAAGAAGCTGATACCATATACTTTGAACAAAAATTATTTTTTAACAGCTCGATCACTAACAGGAAAAAAGACCTGAAACCGGTTAAAAATGCCATCAAATCTTTAGAGAAGCTTTATCAAAAAACAGAGTCTTACAATATTTTTGAAAAGCAGTTAAAGCTTATTATCTGGTTGTATGAATATGAGGGTAAATATGAGGAAGTACTGAAATTTGTTGATAGAACTGAGACAGATTTCATGAAGGGAAACATCAATCAGACGAGGTTGAATCTGGAAAATCTGAAAATTGCCAGGTTGTATGCACTCCTTAAGCTGAACCAACTAGTAGAAGGGGAGAAGTATGCACAAGCTGTTCTGGAGGAAATTGATAAGGATTCTTTAAATTACTTTGCTATTCAGGAGAATTACCTGCAAATCGTCATTCGGAAGGATCAAATGGATGAGGCGGTTTCCATTGTAAACGATGTTTTTGCAAATAAATCATTCCCGGATCTTAATGAAACCCAAATAGAGAGATGGCAGGTTTACCGTGCATATCTTTATTACCTGACAGGTGAGAAGTCGCTGACCAGAAAGATTAACTACAAGGATATGGTAGAGGTCATACCCGAATTTCAAAAGGATAAGGCTGGGGTAAACCTGGCGATACTTATCCTGCAGGTATTGACCCATGTTGATGATGACATCGGTAAATTGCACGAAATACTATCTGCAATAGATGACTATACAAATAAGTATCTGAACAATACATTCAGCAAGAGAACGAAGGTGTTCTGTAAATTGCTTCACAAGATCGTTTCTCACAATCGTGATTTTGATCAGATCATGCAAAAGAGTAAATACTTAACAGATAAGTTAGCCGAAATAGAAATTGAAGGTGACATCTATGCTGATATTGAAATCGTACCCTACGAAAAACTGTGGGACATGATCACTAAGAGATTATCGATATTGCGGTATCAAAGTGTCTGATTAAGGTTGGCCGGATGAGTTTACCTGATCCGGTCAACTGATTTTACCAGTTTTTCATCCCTCCTGATAAACCTGTTGGCAAGCGAATTGAAAATCAAAGCAGCCAGGGGAATAAAAAATCCAATTTGATAATCACCCTTTACACCGGGATTAAAATTCATTTCATTTTTTAATAAAATAAAGACCGCTGTTCCAACAGCAAGCATGATCAGAAGTGCAATCAACGCGCCTAGCTTGATTTGCAAAAGCCGATTTTTATATTGAAAAATAGAATAAAAGACCACCAGAATAGAGATGACCGCAGGTATGGCAATATAATAGGGGTATTGATGCGTAAGTAGATCCCAGCTCCCATCACTGTTGGCTGTCCATGTATATAGCCCAAATGAATCCAAAGTCATTTTCTGTATACCATCTTCACTCACTTTCAGGAAAATGGGCAAGAAAAGGTAAGCTCCCATGCAACCGGCTACTGCCAGCAGGAATAATGTTTGAATACGTTGGATCATTTTTTAGTTTTTTGTGCAAATAAAATCACAATTTAAGGTTATAAAAAGCCAGAAATATAAATTTCTGATAAATCCAGTCAAAATCTTTTAATTTCGCAGCTAAAAGTTGAATTAGTGAGGTATTTTGCGGAAGTCGCATATTTGGGAACAAATTATCACGGTTGGCAGTCACAAAGGAATGCACATACCATTCAGGATGAGATCGAAAAGGCCTTTAAAACCTTTGCAGGTAGATCCATAAAAATCACCGGAAGCGGAAGAACTGATACAGGAGTTCATGCTTATCAACAGGTTTTTCATTTTGATATGGATCATGCAGTTGATGAAAATCAACTTTGTTATAAACTAAATATATTGTTAGGTAGGGATATTCAGATTGTTAAAATAAGGGAGGTAAATGGAAATGCTCATGCACGGTTTGACGCGGAGAAAAGAGCATATATTTACCGGATCAATCCAAAGAAAAACCCATTTTTAATTGGTCAGTATTATCAATATTCCAAAAAGTTAGAGTTGAATTTGATGAATGAGGCTGCGGAGTTGCTAAAAGGCCAACACGATTTTCAGAGCTTTTCAAAGGTAAAAACGGATGTAAATAATTTTGACTGCAACGTTTTTGATGCGAAATGGGTTGAAGAAAAAGGTAGCTTTGAATTTCATATTTCCGCTAACCGTTTTCTCAGGGGAATGGTAAGGGCCGTAGTAGGAACATTATTATTAGTAAGCGAAAAAAAGAAGACCATCAGGGATTTCAAAAATATCATTTTATCAAAGGATCGTAAGAAAGCGGGTCGATCGGTACCTCCGGAAGGATTGTTTTTGAGTGAAGTAATTTACCCGGAAAGTATTTATAAAAATTAAGATTTTGGAGCAGGAAAAGACAACTTCCGGAAATATCATTGACTTTCAGGTACTCAAGAGGCTGTATCAGTATGTCAAGCCCTATTCTTTGGTATTCTATTCTTTGATCGTACTTACACTCTTAACGGCTGTTTTAGGCCCTGTCAAACCCTATCTGGTCTCCTTTGCTATCGATGACTATGTTTCTGTTGGTAATTACCTAGGCCTAGTCAAAATCATCAATATCCTGATCGGGTTATTGGTCTTTCAGGCGATCGTCCAGTATGCTCACACGTATCTTTCTGGCTGGCTGGGACAGACGATCATCAAAGATATCAGGGTGAGGCTTTACCGGCACATTCTCAACTTAAATCTCAGGTTTTTTGACAGAACGCCGATTGGGAGGTTGGTGACACGTAATGTCTCGGATATAGAAACCTTGTCCCAGGTTTTCAGTGAAGGACTGGCGGCTTTGGCCGGGGATATTCTCCAGATTGTATTCATCCTGGGATTGATGTTCTACATGAACTGGAAACTAACTTTGATAAGCTTGTCTACGTTGCCACTCCTCATGTTTTCCACCTATATCTTTAAAGAGAAAGTAAAGTTTGCTTTTAATGAGGTGCGAAATGCAGTTAGCAATCTAAATTCATTTGTACAGGAACACGTAACGGGGATGAGTATCGTACAGATCTTTAACAGCGAGGAACGCGAGTATAAAAAATTCAAAGACATCAATGACGAGCATCGTAAAGCAAACATCCGGTCTGTCATGTATTATTCAGTGTATTATCCGGTCGCTGAAGTTATTCAGGCATTGGGAATTGGTTTACTTGTTTGGTGGGGAGCGAAGGGGATTATTCAGGAAGACCCGGCTATTACGCTGGGGAACCTGATCGCTTTTATCATGTATATCCAGATGTTTTTCCGTCCTATTCGAATGATTGCAGACCGGTTCAACACCTTGCAAATGGGAATCGTGAGTTCTTCCCGGATATTTAAATTATTGGATAGCAGGGACCAGATCCCAAATAACGGAAGCTACAAGCCTGATCATCTGACCGGTGATGTGGAATTCAAAAATGTATGGTTTGCCTATGAAGAACGTAACTATGTATTGAAGGATATTTCCTTTAAGGTTCAACCTGGTAAATCGCTCGCAATTGTTGGCGCAACCGGGGCCGGGAAGTCCTCCATTATTAATTTGCTAAATCGTTTTTATGATATCAATCGTGGTCATATTTACATTGACAAAAAAGATATCGGAGAGTACGAACTGGAAAGATTAAGAGAGAATATTGGTGTGGTTTTGCAAGATGTCTTTCTGTTTTCGGATTCCATAGAAAAGAATATCACTCTGGGGAATCCTGATATTACCAGGGAGAAAATAATGGAAGCGGCGGAATTGGTAGGGGCGAGAAAATTTATTGAAAGATTGCCAGGCGGCCTTAATTATGATGTGAAGGAACGAGGGGCTACTTTGTCCGTAGGCCAGAGACAATTGATTTCCTTTATTCGGGCGATGGTTTACGATCCCAAAATCATCGTACTGGATGAAGCCACCTCTTCGGTAGATACGGAGACAGAGGAATTGATCCAGTCAGCCATTGAAAAGTTAATGAAAGGAAGGACGTCTATTGTTATTGCCCACAGATTATCTACCATTCAAAATGCTGATAGCATCATGGTTTTGGATCACGGGGAAATCAAAGAAGTAGGCAACCACCAAAAGTTGCTCGAAAAGGATGGCTTTTACAGGCAATTATACAACATGCAATACAAAGAAGTGATTTAAGGGATTGTTATAAAATATGCTTTGACAATGTGGCAAATTGAAATATATTTGCCTCCCGATTTTCACTCGTAAGGAGTAAAATCACTCAATCACCAAATCCAACAATCACTAAATCTTCATATGGGGATGTAGCTCAGCTGGCTAGAGCGCTTGACTGGCAGTCAAGAGGTCGTGGGTTCGAGTCCCATCTTCTCCACGTTGATAATCAGGCACTTATGAGTTTATAAACTTATAGGTGCTTTTTTATTTGCACACGATTTGCCTATTAAATCTAATTAAAGGAGTATTTTTTATAGTGTTATTTATATTATATCTATTCGATCTTACATATCAATTCCTCTAAATTAACTTATTTAATCATTTCTTAATTAATATTTTCCTTATTTAACTTTTTGATAATTTTCTTAATTAATGATTATCTTTGGTTAATTGATTCAACAAAAAAACAATGCGGAACTTTATTTCTGGCAGGTATATTAATCAAGGAACCTATCAAAGCTTTCAACCAGAAAAGATTTGTAGAAAGTGGTCGATTGATAATATGGAATTACTAAACCTTTTAAGTCAGGCTGATAGACAACTTGGAAGACTGGATATGTATTCTGAATACATTCCAAACATAGATCTATTCATAGGTATGCATGTTTTGAAAGAGGCTACTCAGTCTAGTAAAATTGAAGGGAAAAAGACTAACATTGAAGAGGCCCTATTAGATAAAGAAGATATTTCTGAGGAAAAAAGAGACGATTGGGAGGAAGTCCAAAATTACATAGCGGCACTAAATCTAGCAATTACTCAACTTGAGGAGTTGCCATTTTCATCACGATTGATTAGACAAACTCACAAAACATTATTATCCGGGGTAAGAGGTAAGCATAAACTACCTGGAGAATTCCGAACTAGCCAAAATTGGATAGGAGGGGCAAGTATTGCTGACGCAATCTTTATCCCACCAATTCACTCCACCATTAATGAGTACATGGATGATTTGGAAAAATTTGCTCACAGTCAGGACTTCTATTTCCCTGAATTATTAAAGATTGCCTTAATACATTACCAATTTGAAACCATACATCCATTCCTTGATGGAAATGGAAGAGTAGGTAGATTAATGATAACACTATACCTTGTTGAAAAAGGAATATTGAAAAAGCCAACTCTGTATTTATCTGACTTTTTTGAAAGAAATAGAACACTCTATTACGACAACCTGATGAGGGTTAGAGAGAAGAACGATATTACGCAATGGTTTAAGTTTTTTATTGTCGGGATAATTGAAACGGCAAAAAGTAGCATTTCAACTTTTGACAAAATTTTAAAACTGCAACAAGATATTGAGATACGATTGCAAGGTTTGGGAAGCCGATCTGCAAATGCTAATAGTATAGTAAAGCATCTATATCAACATCCGATTATTCAAGCTCAAAAAGCAAAAGAGATCACTGGTTTATCAATGCCTTCTGTCTATAAACTCATTGATGAATTGGAGAGTTTAAAAATTATTCACGAAGTTACGGGAGGTAAGAGAGGTAAAATTTACTTTTTTAGAGAGTACATAAAACTTTTTAGTAACGAGGGCTAACACCTTCACGCTCTGAACCTCTACCCAAGGAGGACTTTTTAATTCAAAACGAAATAGTTTAAAACCTAACCCTCCTCGCCTTTACAAACACACTCTGATAATACCTTGACATGAGGTTGTCTTCAACTACACCTCTGCTCGAAGAGGCATGGACAAACATGATTTCATCTTTTCCTCTTATCTCTGTCACCAGTCCTGCGTGGCTAACCCTATTTCTTCCTTTTTTGGATGAGAAAAACACAAGGTCACCAGGTCGGAGCATGTCAACAGATACCGGCTTGCCCATTTTGCTTTGATCGTGGGAGGTTCTGGGGATATAAAGATCGACGTATTCAAAGCTTCTCATCAGCAATCCACTGCAATCCATTCCCATAATGGTCGTTCCACCATATTTATAAGGAGTCCCGATATAAGATCGAGCCTGCGTAACTACGACTGACGTTTTCTGATTCCTTGATTGTTTGGAGACGGCACACGACCCCAGGAAAAAGACAAGGATCAAGCCTGTTAGCCAAAACTTTTGTGTGATTTTATTCGAAATGATTGTTTCCACCTATTCAGTAACGATTAAAGTAACAAATCTTTATTTCCTGAAATAATGCTGTGGTAACTGTCTGTTATGGAATTGGAGTGCAAGATAATTGTAAGAATTGTAAAAATAAAGGATTACTTTTTTCTATAATTGACAGGATTATTTCTTTTTTGAAGAAAAGTATGCATTTCAATCAAATTTTTAAAGTTTTTGGCTGGGCAAGATTATGTGTGGAATAACCGGAATTTTTCCTTTCAATATTGCCGGAAGGTTACATATGATCAACCTTTCCAAAGCTACGCATAGTTTGACTCATCGTGGGCCGGACGCCTTTGGAACTCACATAGATGAGTCAATCGGACTTGGACACAGAAGGCTTTCTATTATCGATTTGTCGGAAGACGCAAATCAACCTATGAAGGATGAGTCGGAAAGGTATATTATCATTTTTAATGGAGAGATCTATAATTACAAGGAACTTCGAAAAGAACTGGAGTCAAAAGGAGTGGGTTTCAGAACGCAATCCGATACGGAAGTTCTTCTACAATGTTTTATTCAGTATGGAAGCGAAATGCTTCAAAAATTGAATGGATTTTTTGCATTTGCTATTTTCGATTGTCAGAAAGAGGAACTTTTTGTTGCAAGAGACCGGTTTGGAATCAAGCCACTTTATTATCTGTATGATGAAGATAAATTTCTCTTTGCCTCGGAGCTGCAATCGATTATTAGTTTTGGCATTGAAAAGAAAATGGACCTTGAGTCCCTTTATACTTATTTTCAACTGAATTACATTCCTGCCCCGGATACGATTTTTCAAAATATCAAAATGCTGATGCCGGGTAATTATATGTGGGTGAGGAAACAGGAAATGGAAATTCATCCATTCTACCAGATAGATTATAATGAAGTTTCTGTAGAAAATAATAATCTCACTTACGAACAACAAAAGGAGAAATTAAGCGAATTAATAGACACCTCTGTTCGGAGAAGATTGGTTGCAGATGTCCCTGTTGGAACTTTTTTAAGTGGGGGAATTGATTCATCTGTGATAACCGGAATTGCCAAAAAGTACAAGAATGATCTTCACACCTTTTCAATCGGATATTCTGATGAGCCTTATTTTGATGAAACGAAGTATGCCAATCTGGTCGCCAAAAAGTTTGGAACTGAGCACACAGTATTTTCTCTTTCTAAAAAGGAAATTGAAGATGAATTATTTCACGTTTTAGAAAACATTGACCAGCCCTTCGCAGATTCATCCGCAATACCTGTTTATATTTTAAGTAAAAGAACAAGGGAACACATTACGGTAGCATTGTCAGGTGATGGCGCTGATGAATTATTTTCAGGTTACAATAAGCATTCGGCATTTCATCGCGCAGCACAATCATCTATCACCAATAGTTTATTAAAAAATTTCTCTTTCCTGACCTCCATTTTGCCCAAATCGAGAAGTACAGCATTGACAAATAAATTCCGGCAGTTGGATCGCTTTTCAAAGTCGCTTCAATCAGATATTAAAAGCCGGTACTGGCAATGGGCATCATTGGGAAGTGAAAAACTTTCGTATTCACTTTTTAGTGAAAGCCTGAGGAAAAAACTTCAAAGGAATGAATTTTACGCTAGAAAAGAGTTTCTTCTGAAGGACCTGAAAACCGAAAACCTGAATGAAGTTTTGTTAACGGATATGAATTTAGTTTTGCCCAATGATATGCTGAAAAAAGTAGATTTGATGTCAATGGCGCATGGCTTGGAAGTGCGGGTTCCCTTCCTGGATCATGAAGTAGTAAACTTTGTTTTTTCACTACCAGCAGAATCAAAAATCAACGGAAAAATGCGCAAACGTATCTTGCAGGATGCGTACAAGGAATTATTGCCGGCGGAACTTTATAATCGTCCAAAACAGGGATTTGAGGTTCCCTTGCTAAGATGGTTCCGTGGTTCTTTGAGTGGTTTGATCCGGGATGATCTGTTGAAGGATAATTTCATTGCTGAGCAGGGATTGTTTGATACAGGCACCATAAAAAACATTAAAAAGAAACTGTTTTCAATTAGCCCTGGTGATGTGCATGCTCATATCTGGGCACTGATTGTTTTTCAATACTGGTGGAAAAAACACTTCAACTAATAAGTAAAGCTAAGCGATTGAAATGAAGAGAAGTAATAAGCCTTTGCCGGAAATCGAAATTATCAATTATGGTTTGTATGAAAAATGGGACCGATCGGCTAAGGCGTTACCGGAATTTTTAGAACTGACAACGGAGATAAAAGCTGAATTGGATGTTGAGTTTGGGATGATTGTAGAAATTCGAAAGGCAAAAGGCAGATATTTCGATTTTGTAATTGATCACCCGCCTTTTAAAGACAAAGAGGGAAATATCGAACCGCCTTTTGAAGGAAACTTTCGCGTCAAGCAAAATCCCTATCGTTTCTTTTTGGGAGATACCATTTGGGAGCCAATTGAGGATAAATTAGGAGATTGGATACTGAGTATTTTAGTTGAAGACCAGATACTGGTTTCGAAGACCCTGACAATCGTTCCAGATTAATTTTCATTGCATTTCAATCGGAACATTTCTTCCGCTTCCGGAAGGCCATATTCTTTCGCTTTCATAATATCAGGGCAGGCTTTTGTAAATTCCTTTTTTCTCAGATAAGTAATACCCCGGTTGAGGTAAGCTTTGTCAAAGTTTGGATCGTACAGGATGGCTAGATCATAACCCATTATGGCACTGTCCAGTTCGTTCATTTTATAATAAGTATTTGCCAATCCAAAGTAAGCGCCTGAAGAATTTTGCTTCAACTCAATCGCGTGACGATAATCATTTTGCGCCCTTTCTAATCGTTTTAATTTTTCATATGCCTGACCACGATAGATATAGTATTCTTCGTTCTCCTTGTCGAGATTAATTGCCCTGTCGTAATAATCAATAGCATTTCGATAATCACCCTTTTGAAAGGCCGAAACTCCCTTGAAAACGTGTATTTCGGGTAGTTTTACGTCCATTCCTATTTCATTTAATAAGACTTCCTGTTCCTTGAATTTTTTTTGTTTTCCATAAAGACTGATCAAATTATATTGAGCTACCTGATCATATTTATTAATGGAAAGAGCTTGTTCGTAATTCCTTGTTGCAGCTTCAAGATTGCCCATTTCCATATAAGACAATGCGCGATTATTGAAATATTGCGAGTTTTGAAAGTATCCGATTGACACAGTAAAATGATAGATGGCACTATCATATTCACCTAATTCATGAAAGGATAAACCAATATAATTATGCATTTCAGCCTGCATGGTTTTAATCGTCGAAATGCCAGATATTCCCTGGTCTCCGGTTGCAATGGAAAAATATACCTTATTGGTTTCCGTCACAGGCAATTCCAACGCTTTTGTTAAATCATCAATCGCTGCTTCATACTTAGCATTTCGATAATTCAATTCTCCCCTGCTAAATAAAAACTCTGCTCTTTCCGGAAATTGATAGACCAAAATGGAATAATCAGTCAGCGCCTTTTCAAATTTGCCCAGGCATTCATAGATCATCGCCCGCAATTCATAAGCGTCCCAATCATCCACTCTGAAGGCGATGGTTTTGTTCACATGATCCAACGCAGATTCACAATTGTTTTCGGCAAATAATTTATCAGCCAGTCGGAAGTGTTTTTCCGGAGTGAGAATCTCATCGTTTTGTGACCAGGCCACTTGCACTATGAAACAAAATAGTATTACAACGAACTTCTTCATCCATTCGGTTTTGTCATCCCTATGATTAAATTTACCAATTAATTAACGTACGATAGCTAAATACTGGGATATGAAAATCATAAAATCATTTTTAAACGGAGCGTGGAGAAATATTACGGTCTTAATTCCCTTTATAATATTAATTTTTTCTATGAATTGCACGCCACCAGTACGGGATAAGAAGCTAACTGCTATAGATTCGGTTGATATGGGTGAGAAATTAAATAAATACACATCCTTTAAATTGGAGTCGGACCTCTCTTCCTTGAGTGAAAACCAAAGAAAAATGATTCCACTTTTAATCGAAGCTGCCAAACAAATGGATGCTATTTTCTGGGAAGAGGCCTATGGGAACAAGGAGGAGCTATTAAATAGTATTGAAAATGAGGATACAAGGAAATTTGTCATGATAAATTATGGCCCGTGGGACAGGCTGGATGGAAATAGTCCATTTATCGAAGGGGTGGGAAAAAAACCTTTAACTGCAAACTTTTATCCACAGGATATGACAAAAGAAGAGTTTGAGAATGCAAATCTTCCTGAAAAAGCAAGCCAATATACCTTACTTAGACGGAAGGAAGATGGATCGATGTATACCATTCCTTATCATGAAGCTTTTCGCGAAAGAACATTGAAAGCTGCTATTTTATTGGATAGTGCAGCTAAATTGGCGGAGGATGAGGGTTTTAAAAAATACCTTAAGCTAAGAGCAGAAGCACTACGGACAGACGAATATTTTGAAAGTGATATGGCATGGATGGATATGAAGACAAATCAGATCGATGTGGTGATCGGGCCAATCGAAAATTATGAAGATCAGCTTTATAATTACAAATCTGCTCATGAAGCTTATGTTTTGATTAAGGATATGGAATGGAGCGACCGCCTTTCAAAGTATGCTGCATTTCTACCGGAATTGCAGCAGGGTATCCCCGTGGAGGATCGATACAAGCAGGAAGAGCCCGGCACCGATGCAGATCTCAATGCATATGATGTAGTTTACTATGCAGGAGATTGCAATTCAGGGAGTAAGACGATAGCTATCAATCTTCCAAACGATGAAAGAGTCCAATTGGCAAAAGGCAGCAGGCGTTTGCAGCTTAAAAATGCTATGAAAGCCAAGTTTGATAAAATATTAATTCCTATCTCGGATGTGCTAATTGCGCCTGAACAAAGAGAGTATATTACTTTTGATGCTTTTTTCGCAAACACCATGTTTCATGAAGTTGCTCATGGTCTTGGAATTAAGTTGGTGATAGATGATACCATTACTGTCAGAAGGGCATTGAAGGAACACTATTCAGCTATGGAGGAAGGAAAAGCAGATATTCTCGGTTTATATATGATCTCAAAATTGCTTGAAAAAGGCGAGTTGGATGGTGAATTAAATGACTATTATGTTACTTTTATGGCAGGTATTTTTCGATCTGTTCGGTTTGGCGCGACCAGCGCTCATGGAAAGGCCAACATGGTCAGATTCAATTTCTTTAAAGATCATGGAGCTTTCGAATTTGATGAATCAACGGGTTTTTATTCTGTTAATTTTGAAAATATGAAGAGTGCTGTAGACGCCCTTTCTAATAAAATATTGGTCATCCAGGGGGATGGTGATTATGAAGCAGCTGGAAAGCTACTGGTTGAAATGGCAATGATCACAGATGATCTGCAAAAGGATCTTGATCGACTAAACGAAGCCAATATTCCTGTCGATATCGTTTTTGAACAGGGAGTTGATGTATTAAACTTAAACTAAATGTTACAGGAACTTCAGTCATTATTTATCCGTGATCTTGGTAAATTAAAAGATGAAGTCTCTTTATTTTCCAAAGAAGAAGATTTGTGGAAAATCCAGGGGGAAGTGAAAAATTCTGCAGGGAACTTGTGCCTGCACCTTGTAGGAAATCTGAATCATTTTATTGGAGCTGTTATACTTGAGACAGGATACATCAGGGATCGGGAATTTGAATTTGGAGCAAGGAATGTACCTCAGATCGAATTGATACGCAAAATTGAAGAAACGATCAGGCTAATTGAGGAAAGATTTATGGAAATAGAACCGGGAATTCTACAAGTAAAATTCCCGGTTCAGGTATTCGGTTATGATATGACAACTTCCTATTTCTTAATGCATTTATCAGGGCATTTAAATTATCACCTTGGTCAGATCAACTATCTGCGAAGACTTCTGCATTGACTGATTCGATGATTTCAACCTCAGGTACAGGAATGATAAATTTTGCGCCCCATTCTTTTACATAGCTTAGTTGTGCCATGATTTCATCTTTCAGGTTCCATGGAAGAATAAAGATGTAATCCGGTTTTGTTTTTTTGATTTCATCCGGATGCAAAATTGGAATGATAGAGCCGGGAGTATACATCCCATGTTTCACCGGATTTCTATCAACTGTATAGTCTAAAAAATCAGTTTTAATTCCACAGTAGTTCAATAAAGTATTTCCTTTGCCTGGCGCACCGTACCCAACAATTGTCTTTCCTTCATCTTTTATGTCTGACAAAGTTCTGAGAAGATTCCGCTTAAGCTTTTTGATTTTTTCTTCAAACTGCGAGTAATATGAGATTTCCTGAAAACCGAGTTTTTTCTCTCGATTGAGTAAATTGGCAACATTCTTCGAGATCTCGATATCCTTGTTTTCTTTATGTTTAGCAAATATTCTTAGCGAGCCCCCATGAGTTTTTAATTCCTGAACATCAAAAAGTTCCAGCCCATGAGCTTCAAAAATTTTTGAAACACTCGTAAAAGACAGATAGGAAAAATGCTCCTGATAGATGGTATCAAATTCATTTTTTTCAATCAATGTTTGCAGGTGCGGAAACTCCATGGTAATTGCTCCTGAACCTTTTAAAAATATTTTCATTCCTTCAACAAAATCATTTACATCAGGAACATGTGCCAGGACATTGTTTCCAAGCAGCAAATCTGGCTGGCCATATTTTTCCTTAAGATATTTAGCAGTTTCAACACCAAAGAACTTTATTTCTGTAGGAATTTGCTTCTCATTAATGGCAAATTCTGCAACGGTGCCAGATGGTTCTATACCTAGAATATTGAAATTCTTTTCTTTAAAATATTGGAGTAAATAACCGTCATTACTCGCAATCTCCGAAACGAAACTTGAAGAGTTAAGATCGAGCCTTTCGGAAATGTAATCTGTATAATCTTTCGCATGTTTTAACCACGAGGTAGAATAAGAAGAAAAGTAAGGGTAATCTTCATAAATCTTTTCAGGTGGTACCAGATCTTCAACCTGAACAAGAAAGCAAGTGTGGCAAACATAAGCATGTAATGGATAGAAGGCTTCCATTTTTTTCAAACCCTCCGCTTTTACAAATTCTTCGCAAAGCGGCTGCATGCCCAGGTCAATAAAGGTGTATTCCAATTTCGTCTGACAAAACCTGCATTTTGAATTTTCCATTGATTGATGAATTTATAACATAAGACAAATACAACATGTTTTAATACGGTACGCAAACCATTAGGCAAGCTAAATATTGATGTTTTTTCCCGTTACATCATTTTGGTAATTATACTAAAAAACATTGAAATATTCATATTATTAATATGAAAAATTAAATTTTTCAGACAAAAAATTCAAAAACTAAGTTTTTTCATTTTTAAAAATGAAAATTATTTTAGTTGAAAAGTAAAATGAAAGTGGGTATAAGTATTTTTTTGGTTGTTTGTTATAATGATTGAGTCAAACTAATGAAATGGTGATCAAAAATTTATTTTATGATAAGTAATGATGTTATATATTAGTTATTATATGAAAAGATATTAAGGTTTAGAGAGAAAGCATCAAACTGCTTATTCAAGTGTGCTGTAAAGTTCATAATAGTCAAAAATATCTTTCACATAATTTACAGGATCTATTCCCCTGCAATATCCATATTTAACTTCCGGTCGATTATAATATTCCGGCTTCATTTTTAACAGAAGCATCTGCTCAACGCTGTCATCCCATTTATTAGGGTTCATGCCATTGCTTTGAGCCATTCGTCTTGCGTCAGAAACATGTCCATGGCCGACATTGTAGGAAGCAAGGGTGAATTTCAGTAATTCGGTACTGTCCATGATCATTTCTTTCCACTGATCTTCCAACCAGACTAAGTACTTTGTGCCTATGTTTAGATTGATTTCGGGATTATACAGATCATTGGTACTTGCTCCGTATTCTTTGGCAGTGTTAGGCATAACCTGCATCAAGCCAATAGCTCCAGCCCATGATTTAGTTTGGGGATTAAAATTTGATTCCTTAAACACCTGTGCGGCCAAAAGTTTCCAATCCCAGTTTATATTATTAGCATACTTTATAATATCTTTATCATATTCTGAGATATTTTTACCCGAAATCTGATCAAAGTTTTTTCGAATATTTCGTCTGGTCTTAGAGGAAACCTCAAAATATTTATCATAAACGATATTGAACTCCTTGCTTCCCTTCTTTTTTTCCAACCATTGATTTAAGGTGTCGAGTAGTTGAAAAGATGTTTTCCTAACTGCCCAGCCGATATTTTGAGGAAAGCTAATTGGTGTTTTATAGTCCAGGTTATTAAAGGAAGGACAAATTAATTTAGCCAGATTTTCATCACATACGGTGTATCCGATTTTTCCCTCGGACACCATTTCAATGAGATTATCTATAACCAGGTAGTTTGGAGCAATATCTATTTTTATGTTGATTCCAGTTTCGTCAGACAGGTTTTGAAGTCTTTCAAAATAAGAAGTGTTTTGCCTAACGGTTATTGCCTTTCCTGCCAGTTCAAGTGGATTTCTGATCAGCTGTTTGTTAATCTGGTCAGCTGTCAGATTCCTTCTATTGTCGGGTAATCGTTGAATCAGCACCTGTCTGGTTGAAAACAAAGGATTGGTAAAATCAATTATTTCCTGTCTGGCTTCATTAATTGTTAGGTTAGCAGCAGCTAAGTCTCCTTTCCCGGCATTCAGGCTATCTAGTATATAGTCCTTATCATGAATGATTTTTAGCCTAAGTTTTAGCCCGTGATCTTCCGCAAATAAAGTTAAAACTTCGTACTCGAAACCTTTCGGCTCACCTCTGTAAATGAAATAGCTACTCAGGCTGTTATCGATCAGCGCTACTAATTCGCCATCACTTTTTGTATAGGGTGTGCTGATCGTTACTTCCTGTTGAACCTCTGAGTCATTAACAGTTTCTTTTACTTTGTCATCACATCCAATTATGACCATTAAAGTAGTGAGCCGGTATATAATTATATGAAATATTCTCCTCATTGCAGTCAACATTTTGAATTGAAAAGCTTCCACCACATTCCTTTAATTTAACTAAATTAAAGGATAAATGATATTTTGAGGATATTTTGGACATAAGACCCCTATGAAAATCTTTATTTAAAATAATTTTTTCATATCAAACCTTATAACTAATTTTGACCGGCAAATAACATTTCATAAAGTTATTTGCTATGTCAAAAACGCAAAACAGATTTCAAGTAGAAGCACTCACATACGATGATGTTCTTCTCGTTCCGGGTTACTCAGAAATCCTCCCCAGAGAGACAATTACCAAATCTAAATTAACGAGAAATATTGAGCTCAATATTCCTTTTGTATCGGCAGCGATGGATACCGTTACAGAAGCAGATTTGGCAATTGCGATGGCATTAGAAGGGGGACTTGGTTTCATTCACAAAAACATGAGTATTGAAAACCAGGCATTACAAGTCCGAAAAGTTAAAAGATCTCAAAGTGGTTTAATATTGGACCCCGTTACTTTGTCAGTTGCTTCCAAAGTGATGGATGCTGTGAAGATCATGAAAGAACATAAGATCGGAGGCATTCCTGTTGTTGATGGTGATAAAAAGCTTGTTGGCATAGTGACTAACAGGGATTTAAGGTTTGAAAAAGACCTTCAAAAACCTGTAGTTGAAGTAATGACAAAAGATAATTTAATCACTGCTAATGTTGATATTAATCTCGATGCAGCTGAGGAAATCCTTCAGGAACACAAAATTGAAAAATTGCCTATCGTTGACCAATCCGGAAAACTTACCGGGCTGATCACTTATAAGGATATACTTAAAAATAAAGATCGGCCTCATGCCTGTAAAGATAGCTATGGCAGACTGAGAGTCGGCGCAGCCGTAGGAGTTACTCCTGATGTGATGGAGAGAGTAGAGGCTCTGATACAAGCTGGAGTGGATGTTTTAAGTGTAGACACAGCTCACGGCCATAGTGTGTATGTGATAGAAAGCTTCAAGAAAATTAAAGCCAAATTTCGAGATATAGACATAATTGCGGGTAACGTAGCTACTGCCGAAGCCGCAAAAGCGCTTGCAGATGCTGGCGCTGATGCAGTTAAAGTAGGTGTAGGTCCCGGAAGTATTTGTACAACAAGAGTTATTGCTGGGGTCGGAGTTCCACAACTAACAGCTGTCAATGATTGTTCCGTGCAGTTGGAAGGAACGGGAGTTCCTGTAATAGCTGATGGAGGCATCAGATATTCCGGTGATGTTGTCAAAGCATTGGCAGCTGGCGCTAAAAGTGTGATGATCGGATCTTTGCTGGCCGGTACCGAAGAGGCTCCTGGAGAAGTGATCATTTATGAGGGAAGGAAATTTAAATCTTATCGTGGAATGGGTTCGCTTGAAGCGATGGAAGAAGGATCAAAAGACAGGTATTTCCAGGATGCCGAGGATGAGATTAAGAAGCTGGTTCCAGAAGGAATTAGTGGAAGAGTACCTTACAAAGGAATGGTGGCAGAGGTCCTGTATCAGCTAATAGGTGGTTTGAGAGCGGGGATGGGATATTGTGGCTCCAAGACCATCGAGGATTTGCACTCGGCTAAATTTGTTAAAATAACCGCGGCTGGTGTACGGGAAAGCCATCCACATGATGTACAGGTCACGAGAGAGGCTCCGAATTACTCTGTCAGATAGCAGAAAAGCCTATAACTCAATTCACGTAGCGGTCTTGGCTCTGAAAAAACTAAAATTTTTAATAACTGGAGTCGATTTCAATTCTAAAGAACTAATGCAGATTGGTATTTTATGTGTGCTCATGAATTTTTGGGCGTCTAAAATACCGATCTGAGAGGTTTCTTTTTCAATCCATAATTTCCTGTTATTTTGTGCCGTAATTCATGGCCAACTGTGTTTTCTAAAAAACAAATAGCAAAGATTTTAGCCACTTTGGGTTTGATAGTGTGGCTGTTGCTGGCATTGATCGATATCTCCAATATTTATCAGGGCAGTAACAACTTCTTCTTTGGCTATTCAGGTCTGGTTCCCAGGGGGTTGTTGATCATCATGTTCTTCTTGTCTTTATCCTTTTATCACCTGGAAATTGGAAAAAGCGATATCACCAATATCAATGACCTGATATGGAAAATCTTTGTAACGGGGTTGATAGCTACCATTGGTTCATTAATAACCCGCTATTTATTGGTAGTTGCCCAATACAAGCCCGCCTTGATCAACAAAATGCTTATTTTCTTTATTTATGATGTCAATACAGGCCTTTTGATCATTTTTTTAACCTCTACTTTTATCGTTTGGAAAAAATTAATTCTGTATCAAAAATCAAAAAGTCTTATTCGTTTTTGGAATACGTTTGAGATTCTTCTCCTTCTTAGCCTTTTGCTGACTTTTGCCAATTACCAGCCTTTTGATACAATTTTCAATCTCATACTGGGTTTGCTGGTTTTATTGACCATTATTTTATCTGTGAATTTAAAGTGGGTAGCTTACCTGAATTTCAAACAAAAGTGGAAAAGTATCCTTCTGATCGGGCTGATCATGCTTTACATCTGGTATTATTTTGTAACGATCAGTGATCTTTCAAATCGATTTAGCCTTTCGTTGAATCTTTCAGAGAACGTCACTTTTCTGGCCTTATTTATATTTAATATTCTATATGCTGCTTTTTCAATTTTGGTTCTCCTGTTTAACCTTCCCACCTCATCCGTTTTTGAGCAAAAGCTCGAGGAAGTCATTAATTTTCAAAAGCTTAGTCAGGCTACCAATACCAAACAGGATGAAGAGCAAATATGTGAAATACTACTGGAAAGCTCAATTAGTGCAGTGGTGGCCAGTGGCGCATGGCTGGAAATCAGGAAAAACAATAGCGTTGAAAAGAAAGTTCTTTATAACAAGATTTCTGAGCAGAGAAAGAATAAAATCGAATCAGATATTAAAAATCATTTTAAAGACAAACAGGTTACACCAAATCCCATTCAATCCAGCCGGAAAACCCAACTAACAGTAGATCTTCGTGATGAGGAGTTTAAATCTGCTTTGATTCTCCCTTTATTTGTTCAGGATAGAGAATATGGTGAATTATGTCTCTTAAAAGATCTACCAGATGGTTTTAACAAGGAAATGATTGAAATCATTCGCTCATTTGTTAACCAGGCTAGCATATCCATCGAAAACTACCAGCTGATCCAGGAAGCAATTGAAAACGAGCGATACAAAGAAGAACTGGAAATTGCCAAACGAGTACAGGGAAGTTTGTTGCCAGAAACCCTGGAAAAAAATAGTGATTTTGAGATGATTGCCTATTCAAAAGCCGCAGCAGAAGTTGGAGGTGATTATTATGATACTTACAGGATAAGTGAAGATAAGATAGCATTGATCATCGGGGATGTTTCTGGCAAAGGAACATCGGCAGCATTTCATATGTCTCAAATGAAAGGCATTTTTCAAAGCCTTTCCCTTCTTGACCTTTCGGTTGATGAATTTATAAAAAAAGCCAACAAAGCTGTGGGCAACTGCCTGGATAAAAAATCCCTGATCACAGCTTCATACTATATTATTGACACAAACAGAAAGAGCATTCAGTTTTCCCGTGCCGGGCACTGCCCGACTTTGTATTTTAATCATCAAAAGAATGAAACAAAATTTTTTGAAACAAATGGTTTGGGATTAGGTATATTGAGAAATGAAAAATTTGATGAATACGTAGAAGTATACGAATTGAATTACGCTCCCGGTGATATTATTTTTTTGTATACCGATGGAATTACAGAAGCAAAGAATAGTAAGGGGATGGAATTTGGGTATGAAAGATTGGCCAGTCACCTCGAAAAATATACTTTGAAACCATTAGAGGAAATTAGGGATAGGCTGGTTAAGAAAATATATGATTTTTGTGAAACACAAACTCCCGAAGATGATTTTACCATTGTATTGATTAAATTTAATTAGATTAGGAACTATATTTTTTTCAAGACGTACAAATGATATGATTGAGATAAGTAGTAAGCTGGAGGAAGGTATTTACTATATCCATGTGAAAGGTGAAGTAGATGCAAGTTCTTCCATACATTTAGATGAATCCATCAGCCAAGCCACTCAAAACCATAAAAAAATATTGATTGATTGCCGGGAGCTCGAATACATCTCATCGGCAGGATTGGGCGTATTCATGTCATATATCAATGAGTTAGAGGATAAAGATATTAGGTTGGTAATTTATGGTTTAAGTGAAAAAGTGAAACATGTTTTCCAAATTTTGGGTTTAGATCAATTACTGACCATTAAGTCAACTGAAGAGGAGGCTAAGTATATTGTAGATGGAATATAGGTTTAAAGTATCATGTAGTAAAAACAGACTTGGTGACATTAGGCAGTTCATCAAAAAGGTTCTGGAAAAACACAAAGTTTCAGACCTTGAAAAAAATACCATCGTTTTAGCTGTCGACGAAGTTTGTGCCAACCTGATCATCCACTCCCACAATTGCAATCCTACCGAACAACTGGAACTAAGAGTAAACATCATCAATAAGAATGTCACCTTTGATATTATAGACAAAGGTGTTGGCTTCAACATCGAAAATTATAAGGAACCTTCTATAGTAGACATTGTCAGACAAAAGAAAAAGGGAGGCATTGGGTTAATGCTGGTGAGGAGAATCATGGATGATATCGAATTTATCGAAGGTGACAAAATGAATGTCTATCGCCTTCACAAAAGACTCCTCTCCAAGTGATTTAACATTTTTTAACTCTTCAAAAGCCCTTCTTTTACTCCTTTCGTCCTTATTAAATGCTAAAATTTCTTAAAATTGCAGGGTTTTTTACAGCTATTGTGATTTAGAGCATGACTCAAGTAAGAATTGTATTTTTTCTGATATTATTTTCAGCTGCTGCCTGTTCTTTGGTAAAGACGGGAAATGATTTTAAGGATCAAACACTTTTGGATATTGATGGAACCAAGATCCCGGCGAAGGAATTTACTTATGTCTATGAAAAGAATAATTTTAATAATGATAGTATCTACTCCGAAAATGATGTGAGAAACTATCTTAATTTGTTCATCAACTTTAAACTGAAGGTCCTGCAGGCAAAGGAGGAAGGTATTGACACAACGCAAAGTTTTATCGACGAGTTTGAATCCTATCAATCCGAGTTAATTAAGCCTTATTTGCTGGAGACAAAAGAAACCGATTCTTTGGCAAAGGAAGCGTATGAGAGGCTTCAGTATTTTATCCATGCTTCTCATATTTTGGTTCGTGTTCAAGACCAACAGGATACAACAGAGGCTTACAATAAAATACTTTCGATTAAAAATGAGCTGGAAAAAGGTTCTGATTTTGGTGAATTGGCAAGAAATAAATCGGAAGACCCATCAGCTAAAAATAATGGTGGAGACCTGGGATATTTCACCGCATTCAGGATGGTTTTACCATTTGAGGATGCTGCTTACAATACGAATGTGGGGGGAACTTCAGAAATTTTCAGATCACAGTTCGGTTATCATATCTTAAGAGTTAACAACAAAGAACCTAATCAAGGCAAAGTCAGGATTGCTCACATTGTCTTAAGGGTTAATTATGAAGATTCTACGGAAGTAAAAAATAAAATATTTGAAATATATGAAAAGCTGGAAACAGGTGGTGACTGGAACTATTTCTGCCAGCAATTTTCCGAAGATGAACGAACCAAAAGCACAGACGGTGAAATTAATATGTTTGGACAGGGCCAATTGCCTATCCAGTTTAAGAGTCTTGAAGATGCTGCATTCTCATTAGATAGTGTAGGACAGATAGCAGGACCAATTGAGAGCCCAATGGGATGGCATATTATAAAATTACTCGAAAAAAAACCTCCGGAAACATACGAGGAATTGGAAGAAAGTCTCAAACAGCAAGTTTCCCGAGGGGAAAGGTCACAACTGAAGGATGAGATTGTTTATAGCAGGTTAAAATCAGAATCTGGATTTTCAGAAAATTTATCAAGTAAAAATGTTTTAGACAGTTTGATAGATTCATTAAAGGTTGATCCCTACTTACTTTCCAAACAACCGGTTTCTGTGTTGGATAAGGAACTATTTGAAATTGATGGGATCTCGTATTCAATTGGAAAATTTGCAGATCATACTGTCATGGAACAAAATAAAAGAAGTAACAAAAAGCAAAATCCAATTAATCGGGAGAGCTACCGGCAATTTGTTCATAAGGAGCTTTTGGGTTATGAGAGAAAGAGGATTGCAGCAGAGAATTTTGATTACAGAATGTTAGAGAAGGAATATTACGAAGGCCTGCTCCTTTTTGAAGTGATGGAAAAATATGTTTGGGGAAAAGCTTCCAGTGACACTGCGGGTATCAAATCCTATTTTGATGCAAACAGGGAGAAATATAAATGGGGAGAAAGGGTAAAGGCTTCACTTGTGAGTACGGAAGATAAAGATTTACTTCCCAGAATTCGAGAGGAAATGAAATCCGAAACGTTAACCTATTATTCCAGGGAAGTAAAAAATTATAATAATGAGTTATCTGAACAATCAAAAAAGGAAGCGGAAAAAGTAGTGAGGGAATTCTCGCGAGTGCCGGAAAGTAAAATTATTATCGAATACGATGAGCGCGAAATAAGCCAAAATGTCATTGATTCTCTGGTTGAGTTATTTGAAAACAAAAATGTCCAGCAGGAAAATATCGAGACCATTAGTAACAATGAACTTCCTTCAACTATAAAATTCTCTTTAATTAGTCACTCTAAAAAAGTATTAGAGTACATTTACAATCTCGAATCTTCCCTGACAGTTAATGTTACAGAAGGAATTTTTGAAAAAGGAGACCAGGAAACTCTTTCAAAGGTGAAATGGGAACCTGGAATAACTGAAATTGAGGATTCTGATAGATTTTATTTTGTTAAAATTGATAGTCTTTATACCGAATCATTTAGAGACCTTTCTGAAATTCGCGGAAATGTTATATCCGATTATCAAAATGAACTTGAAAAAAACTGGATTGCAGATTTAAAGCAAAAATTCCCTGTATCAGTTAACGAAGATGTACTAAACAAAACATTAAAATATTTTGAGAAGAAATAACCTGATCGTTCTTTCAGTATTGCTCATTACATTTTCAGCATGTGATCTAATTAAAATGAAAGAAGATGCTGTTGATGAAAATAAACAACAACCATTAGCCAGGGTGAATAGTATTTACCTCTATCCCGAAGATGTAACGGGACTTATATCAGCTGATCTGTCGCCGGAAGACAGCGCCAACAGAATGACACAAATGATCAATAGCTGGATTCGGAAGCAATTGGTGATATCTGAGGCAAATTCCAGATTGAGCCTGGATGAAGCGGAGTTGGAAAGGAGATTGTTGGATTATAAATATGCTCTCATGATCCACGAGTTTGAAGAGCAGTATGTAAACCGGGAGTTGAACAAAAGCATTTCGCCGGCGGAGATAAACAAGTATTACAACGACCACATTGATAATTTCAGGCTTAATCAAAATATCGTCAAAGGTATTTTTGTTCAATTACCAAAAGGCGCTCCTAATATCAACACTTTTAAAAGGCTTTTGAATTCTAATGATGCCAAAAGACATGAAGAGCTAGTGAGTTATTGCCATAGCTATTCGAAAAAGGCGCATTTGGGAGATTCCAGTTGGGTTTATTTTGAGCAATTGGTAGTTGGCACACCTTTGCAGGAGATTGAAGACAAAGGTGATTTTTTAAAGAGATACAAGTATTTTGAGAAAGAAGATGATGACAATCGATATTATCTGAAAATAATGGAATATCGATTGATCAATGAAATTTCGCCCATCGAATTTGTTTGGGATGAAATTGAGAAAATAATATTAAACAAAAGAAAGGTAAAATTAGTAGGGGATCTTGAGGATGAAATCTACGAAAGGGCAGAGAATAATAATGACTTTGAAATATATTCCAATGAATAGGCTTGCATTAACATTTGTGTTGTTAGCATTCAGTTTAAGCGCATTTGCTCAACAGGGTGAAGACGGTCAACCCAAAGATTATGGAACGGTCGTCGATAAGATCATTGTAAAAGTTGATGATTTTATTATTCTTAAATCTGAACTGGAAAGATCTTATCTAAATGTCATTTCAGGAGGTAGAAATGCAGGAAATGAAACCAGGTGCGAGGTACTCGAAGGAATGGTTTTAAACAAGGTGATGGCAGCAAAAGCAGAAATTGACTCAATTGTTGTCACCGACGAGCAGGTTGAGCTTGACCTTGATATGAGGATGAACCAGATCCTGGCACAAGTAGGTGGTGATGAAGCGGCCGTGGAGGAATATTATGGTAAAACCATCGAGGAGTTCAGAGATGAAGTTCGAGACCAGGTTCGGGAACAGTTGGTGATACAGGAAGTTCAGAGAACAATTGTCAGCGACATCACTATCACGCCGGATGAAGTAAAAACCTTTTTTAAGAACATTCCGAAGGATAGTTTGCCATACTTTTCGACAGAAGTAGTAGTAGGGCAAATTGTAAAAAAGCCAGATGTGAACAAGGAAGCAAGGGACCGGGCCGAAAAGTTTCTTTATGATTTAAGGGAAAGAGTATTAAATGGCGAGGATTTTGAAGAATTAGCCAGAATCTATTCTGAAGGGCCTTCGGCGAGGTATGGTGGAAATTTAGGTTGGGTAAAGAGGGGACAAATGGTCCCGGAGTTTGAAGCAGTTGCGATGAAGCTGAAGCCGGGAGAAGTTTCCGAGCCGGTTGAAACAGAATTTGGTGTTCATATTATCCAGGCAGTTGACCGGCGAGGGAATGAATATAATTCCAGACATATATTGATTCAACATAAATTCATGGATGAGGATTTTGAAAAGTCGGGGCACTTTCTGGATAGTATTAAAAACCTTATCCAGCATGATACCATGAGATTTGAGCTGGCTGCCAAAGAATTTTCTGACGATAAACAAACAGCCGGAAGTGGTGGGTACATTATCGGATCTACCGGTTCAAACCATGTCCCGACTTCAGAAATTGATCCGGGATTGTTTTTCATTCTGGATACCATGCAGGTCGGTACCATTACACCTCCTATGAAATTCAAGATGGCTGATGGGAAGGATGCCATGCGAATTGTATATTTTAAGGAAAAATACAGCCCACACCAGGCTAATTTGAAAGATGATTATCAAAAGATACAGATCGCTGCGAAAAATGCAAAGCAGGGAAAAATCATGAGCGAATGGTTTAAGGAAGCAAGAAATGATGTTTATATTGAGGTCGACGATGAATACAAAAACTGTAATATATTAGAATAGATGATGGAAAAAGTAAAGAATGATGTTGATATGGCGGACAAGTTTCATGCTGCCTATGCAAACCTGACGAAAGAAATCTCAAAGGTTATCATAGGCCAGGATGAAGTGGTGAAATCGGTACTTACGTCCATTTTTTGTCAAGGTCATAGCTTATTGGTTGGAGTTCCGGGACTTGCAAAAACTTTGCTTATCAAAACCATTTCCGAAGCTTTAAACCTTTCATTCAACAGAATTCAATTTACTCCGGACCTGATGCCGTCCGACATTTTGGGAGCAGAGACACTTGATTCGGAAAGGAATTTTAAGTTTATCAAAGGACCCATTTTTGCCAATATTATTCTGGCAGACGAAATTAACCGTACTCCCCCAAAAACGCAGGCAGCGCTTTTGGAAAGTATGCAGGAATTCTCTGTGACGATTGCCGGAGAGCATCATCTATTGGATCGTCCGTTTTTTGTGCTTGCTACACAGAACCCAATTGAACAGGAAGGAACCTATCCATTACCTGAAGCTCAGCTAGACAGATTTATGTTTAATATTGTTTTGGATTATCCAACGTTTAATCAGGAAATTGACATTGTAAAAAGTACTACGGGGTCAAATTCCGTTAAGATTTCCAAGGTGATGGAAAAAGAAGAAATACTCGAATTTCAGAGCCTGGTAAAAAAAGTTCCGGTTGCAGATAATGTGATTGAATATGCCGTAAATCTTGTACAGAAAACAAGGCCCAATACTTCATTAGCAGCAGATGTAACTAATAATTATTTAGAATGGGGTGCTGGCCCAAGAGCTTCACAATATCTCATAACCGCTTCCAAATGTAATGCTTTGCTCAACGGAAAATATTCCCCGGATATCGAGGATGTTAAATTTGTGGCAAAGCCAACATTGAGACACAGGATATTGAGAAATTTTAAGGCAGAAGCCGAGGAGGTTACAGTTGATCAGATCATTAATCAAATTCTTTAGTAATTTTCTACTATTAATAAATTCCCTTCAATCCGGGTATTATATTCCAATAAATTTCTGAAAGCAGGTCCTCCCATAGGCATACCTGTAAAGTCAAAGGATGAATTGCAGCATTTATCGATCATAAAAAGGTTAGAGTCGTCAATCACAACTTTTGCACATTCTTCCAATGGATCGAAAGAACAGGCCTGTTCGAATGCACGAAACACATTGTTGCTTTCCTTGTGGACGATGATTCCTTTATAACCATTGTTGGGAAACGATTTATGCCCGTTAATATTCCAAAGTTCTTTGTTAATGACACTGTTCAGATCAATTTCCAAATAAACCGGTCTGAAAGGTATTTGTGTCGCATTGTTGCCGTCTTCCTCGCAAGAGGAAAAGAATAGTAATGGAAATACGAAAAGGAATAATAGTTTTTTCATTTCAATCTGAACGTAAAAAGTTCAGTAAAATTACCAGTTAACCGATCGGAATTGCTTTAAAAATCGAATATCATTTTCAGTAAATAAGCGCAGGTCATTAATCTGGTATTTCAGCATGGCAATTCTTTCGATCCCCATTCCAAAAGCAAACCCGGTATATTCTTCAGGATCAATCTTACAATTCTCTAACACGTTAGGATCAACCATGCCACAACCACCAATTTCTACCCAGCCGGTGTATTTACAGATGTTACAGCCTTTCTGGTTGCATAGGAAACAAGAAATGTCCAGCTCTGCGCTGGGCTCTGTGAAGGGGAAGAAGGATGGCCTCAGACGGATCTTGGTATCCTTACCAAAAAATTCCCTTGAGAAATATAGCAGAGTTTCTTTGAGGTTTTTGAAGCTTACATTTTTATCTATATATAATCCTTCAACCTGGTGAAAAACACAGTGTGCCCTTGCAGAGATAGCTTCATTTCGAAAAACGCGTCCCGGAGATAGCGTACGGATAGGAGGTTTTCCATTTTCCATGACCCTTACCTGGACAGAAGAAGTGTGTGTTCGAAGTGCGATGTCAGGATCTTTTTCTATGAAGAAAGTGTCCTGCATTTCGCGAGCCGGATGATTTTCGGGGAAGTTCAAAGCAGAAAAGTTATGCCAATCATCTTCAATTTCAGGTCCTTCTGAAACATTAAAACCGATGCGTTTAAAGATTTCTACAATTCGGGCTTTGGTAATGGTAAGTGGATGAATACTTCCCAATTTATCATCGGAAGGAGGAAGTGTGGGATCAATGACGTTTTCGTCAAACCCATTATCGCCTTTTTCCAATGAAGCGATTAATTCCTTGAACTTATCCTGGGCAGTATTTTTTAATTCATTAAGAACCTGACCAAAAGATTTCCGCTCTTCCGGTGCGACATTCTTCATTTCATTAAATAATTCACCTACAACGCTTTTCCTGCTGATAAACCTGAGCCTGAATTGTTCAAGTTCATTCTGGTTTGTGGCACTAAAAGCCAGGATCTCATTTTTTAACGCTTCAACTTTTTCCTTCATGTTAGTAAACTAATTTACCAATCACCACACTAGATGATCATTCCGGCACCAACGGTTTCGTTTGTGCCTTCTTCGATAAGGATTATGCTTCCCGTTGATCTGTTCTTTTTGTAACTGTCAAAAAACAATGGAGTTGTAGTTCGGATTTTTATTCGACCGATTTCGTTCAGCCCCATTTCCGTTTCCCCTTCGATTTTATGAAGGGTATTAATGTTTACCTTATAAAGAATTTCCTTCACCACACACCTTCCTTCTTTGGTTGTATGCTTGAACGCATATTTTTTACCTGGGATCAGCTTTTTGTCATTTAGCCAACAAACCATCATATCGATATCCTGACCGATTTCCGGTTGATTATTTGGCTTAACGATCATATCTCCTCGGCTGATGTCTATCTCATCTTCCAAAGTCATACAAACGGACATAGGAGGAAAAGCTTCGTCGAGCTTTTGATCATATGTTTCGATGGATTTAATTTTTGTTGTGAAACCGGACGGAAGCGCTAAAACATCATCACCTGGCTTAAAGATTCCTCCTTCCACTCTTCCCGCATATCCTCTGAAATCGTGAAATTTATCTGACTGCGGTCTGATTACTCTTTGTACAGGCAAACGGCAATCAACAAAATTATAGTCACTGGCAATATGAACGTTTTCTAGCGTATAAAGCAGTGTTGAGCCATTATACCATGGTGTATTTTCGGATTTCTCAACGACATTATCACCTTTCAATGCTGAAATTGGGATATAGTGGATATCCTGTATTTCGAGTTTCGAGCTAAAATCATCAAATTTTTCCTTGATCTTATTGTAGGCTTCTTCGGAGTAATCAACCAGGTCCATTTTATTTACGCAGAGAACCAGGTGTTTTATTTGTAATAAAGAAGCTATAAAAGCATGCCTGCAGGTTTGCTCAACAACACCATGTCTTGCATCAACAAGAATAATAGCAAGGTTTGCTGTAGAAGCGCCTGTCACCATGTTTCGGGTGTACTGGATATGACCAGGAGTGTCAGCAATTATAAATTTTCTTTTTGGGGTAGCGAAATAGCGGTAGGCAACATCAATTGTAATTCCCTGTTCCCTTTCGGCTTTCAAACCATCTGTCAATAAAGCAAGATTGACAGTGTGATCGCCCATATTTCTGCTTGCTTCTTCTACCGCATTCATCTGATCCTCGAAGATCGATTTGCTATCATAAAGTAATCGACCAATTAAGGTGCTCTTCCCATCATCTACTGAACCAGCAGTGGTGAACCTGAGCAAGTCCATGTTTAAATATTGTTCTGTGGATACTGTTTCTGACATTATATAAAAATTTTATGTTGTTTGGAGAATTAAAAATAACCTTGTCTCTTGCGATCTTCCATGGCAGTTTCGGAGCGTTTGTCGTCAGCTCTTCCTCCGCGTTCAGTGACTCTCGCTGCGGCAACTTCCTGGATAATATCTTCAATGACTGCCGCCGGTGATTCCACAACCCCTGTACAAGTCATATCACCTACAGTTCGACATCTTACGATTCTCTCTTCAACTTTTTCAGTGTCTTTTATGGTGATATAAGGTGAAACGGCTAATAACATCCCGTTTCTTTCCACCACTTTTCTTTTGTGCGAATAATAAATGTTTGGAATGGGAATATTTTCTTTTGCAATATATTGCCAAACATCCATTTCCGTCCAATTGCTTAAAGGGAAAACCCGGAAATGTTCACCAATTTGCTTCATTCCATTGAAGAGGTTCCATAGTTCAGGGCGCTGATTTTTTGGATCCCACTGCCCAAACTCATCGCGGTGGGAGAAAAACCTTTCCTTTGCCCGGGCTTTTTCCTCATCTCTCCGGCCACCACCAAAAGCAGCATCAAACTGATGTTCCTCAATTGCATCGAGTAAGGTCACGGTTTGCAAAGCATTTCTACTCGCATTAGGTCCTTTTTCTTCTACAACTCTTCCTTTGTCAATTGATTCCTGCACAGAAGCAACAATGAGTTCTGCTCCAGTTTCTTTTACGAGATCGTCCCGGAATTTAATCGTCTCGTCAAAATTGTGACCGGTGTCTATATGCATCAGGGGAAAAGGTATTTTCGCTGGCCAGAAAGCCTTCCTGGCTAAATGAACCATAACAATCGAGTCTTTTCCTCCCGAAAAAAGTAATACCGGTTTTTGGAATTGTGAAGCTACTTCTCTCATGATAAAGATCGCCTCACTTTCCAGCTGATCTAAATGTGATAAGTTATAATGCATAGATTATTTAAATTCGGTTTTTCTTAATACGTAATCCACTAGTTGATTGTGACACTCCTCAATGCTATCAATATGTGTTCTAAGTATTAAATCCGGGTTTTTAGGTTCTTCAAAAGGGGAGTCTATTCCCGTAAAATCTTTTATTTCACCATTCCTGGCTTTTTTGTATAATCCTTTAACATCCCTTTGCTCACAAACTTCCAACGGACAATTGATGAAAATTTCTGAATATTTCTCACCGATAATATTCCGTGCCATTTCCTGAATTGAATGTGTTGGGCTTATAAGGGAGCAAATTGTAATGACACCGCAATTTGCGAATAATTTTGAAACTTCGGCCGCCCGGCGAATGTTTTCAATGCGACCTTCTTCTGAAAAGCCAAGGTTATTGTTGATTCCAGTCCGCAAGTTGTCACCATCTAATAACTGAGTTAGATAACCTTTTTCATGCAAAGTGTTCTCTAATGCTCTTGCAAGCGTACTTTTACCCGAACCGGATAAACCAATCATCCAAATTACCATTGAATGTTGCTTCAACAATTTTTCCTTTTGATTGGTAGAAAGGATCGTATCAAAAATGGGATATATATGCTCCACTTAAAATTATTTTCGGCAAAAATAGTATTAATATTTTATTTTAATAAGTCAACCCCTTACAATTGCATTTTGAAGTAAAACGTATAATTCAATGGAAATCGATATTAAGCAGATATTACAAATAGCAAAAGAAGCTGGAGATGAAATCTTGAAGATCTACAATGATGAGAAGAAATTTAACGTCGTTGATTTTAAATCGGATGATTCACCTTTGACATTGGCAGACCAGGCATCCAATAAAATCATTGAACGAGAACTAAAGAAGTCCTATCCGGAAATACCCATTCTTTCTGAAGAGGGTAGAGATATAGGGTATGAAGAGAGAAAAAACTGGAGGATGTTCTGGCTGGTAGACCCACTGGATGGAACGAAGGAATTTATTAAGAGAAATGGTGAATTCACTGTCAATATTGCTTTAATAAAAGGAGGGTTTCCAATTATGGGCGTGATCTATGCTCCGGCTACAGACATCTACTATTTTGGAAATTCACTATTGAATGAAGCTTTTAAACAGGTTGGTGAGGATGAACCAACTACACTGGAAGTAAATAATAAAAGTGAAAATAGGATAGCTGTGCAAAGCCGATCACACGCTAGTGATGAAGAATCGGAAATCATGGAAAAATATGGTATCACTGATAGTATTTCCGTTGGTAGCTCACTCAAATTTTGTATGGTAGCAGAAGGGAAAGCAGATCTGTATTACCGTCATGGGCCAACGATGGAGTGGGACACAGCAGCAGGCCAGGCAGTATTAGAAGCAGCAGGTGGAAAAGTGCTGAGAATGGAAGATCAAAAGCGTTTCTTTTATAATAGAGAAGACTTATTGAACAAGTCGTTTATTTGTTTTGGGTTTTGAATAATTGAAAATCACCGGAGTAATAGGCTCCTACCAATACTCCAAAGCTATTATACATATCTCCATAATCAGCGCCTATTGATAAGCTGAAAGAAAGATTGGTGATTTTAGGGTGTTGATAGGTGGGTTCGATTAACAGGTAGTGTTGGGAAAGTTTTTCCTGGAAGTAATAGTCGTATGTGCTATATGGATCGGCACTATCCCAAATGTAGGCACCTTTGTTCAGACCAAAATAAGTGCCATAGTTTCGGGTATAGGTATACTTAATCTTGTATGACAAATCCTTTGTGATATTTCCTTTCACACCAAAATGATGAGATTTTATCCTGTTGTTGACGAAGTATTTATCCCATGTTCCATCAAAATCAGGGTTAAACTGCCATACACGATCTTCGCTTAGAAAAAGAGGTGTTCCCAGACTTTGGCCCCAATAAGACCAACCACGATAATACAACCCATTATTGTAATAGTTATCCCGCCCACCAAAAGGAAAGCCATAATCTACAGCTCGCTCCAGGAATCGAACGAATTCATCTTCAGTTGTTCCTTCAGTTTCAATTCCAAAATTATCATATAGGAATTGATCATAATCATCTATTTCACCAATAACATAAGCCTGCCCATTTACATAGGGATCTATACTTCCCGGCCCACTTTGCCATTGTGTACTCATATTTTCATATGCAAATTCTTCTACGAAGAATCCGTCTTGGACATTAGCAACAATACCAAATAAATGGTCATGGTTTCGCTCGAAAAACTGCCAGAAACCCGACCCATCACTGAATGGTTTCTGGTAATAAGTTTGTACATGGATGTTTTTGATATCAAAATTAAACCCTACATCAAATAAACCAAGATGGGCTCCGGCTACATTCGTGCCCTCTCCGGGAAATGCGTCACCTACTTCATCTGAGCTTTTCCCAAAGAAGACAGCCCAATAATCAACCGGTATTTTTGTTCCATCCGGGCGAGTGCCTCCAAATAGAGCTGAGTGATTGATTCCAATGTGCGGATTAATCACTAGTTTATTGGTTCGTATGTAGGCAATCTTTTCGTGGAACAGGGGTCTGTCTGTTCCGCTGGGTCCCCTATCGTCATCCAGAATCCCCTGGTTCAAAAATCCCTTGATCTGCAGATATCCGTTGGTAAAGGGAACATCTGTATAGTCATAAAACCCAAGTCCTATTCTGGGGATTGGCCGGGCGTTATTACTTAGATAGTATGAGCCACAACTTAGATCTTCAGAATACTGTGTAAAGGTTAATTCCTGCTTGCCAGCTATCAATTTGAGACTTCCGTATTGAACATTCAGATAAACCTCCTGGAGAAATGAATTATCAATTTCACTTTTCCCTACTAATTGAAGGCCGGTTTCCAGCTTCCATTTTTTACCAAAGTAAAATGGGACATTTACGTCTCCAGCAAGGATCAATTCATTTTGATTTGGATCTATAATTCCGTATCGACCATGTACTAACCAAAAAGGTGTTGGGTCATTTTGTGACAAGTGTCCGATCATAGAAACCTTGTAAGTAGCAACGGAGTCCTGAGCAAATGTCTGGATTGAGATTAATATAAGTAGTAGAAAAAATAGTTGACGCATGATGTTTTTGGTAATCGGTGATCGGTATTCGGTAAACAGCCTAAATAGTGTTGATCTTTTTTATGGTTTACAATTTTCAGTTATTCAATTTAAAGTTCAATTTCATTGTTAAAATTTCTTTTAATTAAAATTAATGATTGCAATTTGAAATCAAATTGAGCACATTATCTGACTAACTAAAATCCGAAATCCGAAATCCGAAATCCGAAATCCGAAATCCGAAATCCGAAATCCGATTTCCAAAATCCCAAATCCTCAGTAGGCATTTTCATCTCCTTTTATCATAGAAGAAATAGTCATGACAATGATCTTGAAATCAAAAAGTAATGACCAGTTTTCTACGTAAAAGCGATCCAGTTTCACGCGGTTTTTAATTTTCATGTCCGTATTGGTTTCTCCCCGATAACCTTTGGCTTGTGCCAGACCGGTGATTCCTGGTTTAATGGAATGTCGTAGCATAAACTTATCTACTGCCCTGGAAAACTCCTCGGTATGTTTGATCATGTGAGGTCTTGGGCCAACTACTGACATATCTCCTTTTAGGACATTAACGAATTGTGGCAATTCGTCCATGTTTGTCTTTCTGAGAAAGGCACCAAATTTAGTGATCCTCAAATCATCTTTTGTGGCTTGTTTGCTATCAGCTTCTGTGTTCACCTTCATGGTTCGGAACTTATAGCAAACAAACGGCTGATTACTCTTCCCGGATCTTTTTTGTTTAAACAACGCGGGTCCTTTGGATTCTACCATAATGATCAATGCGATAATTGGGAACGCCCAACTCATAATGAAAATCATGGCGAGCAAAGAGAACAAAACATCAAAACCTCTTTTTAATAGATTATTAAAAGAGTCATCCAAAGGAATTGGCCGAAAGTCGAGTACAGGAATGAAATCATAAAGCTGTACTTCAACCCCTTTGAATGGAAAACCCCGAAAATCAGGGACTACCCTGACTTTAATAAAATTGTCCTCTCCAAAATTAATCAAATCTCTAACCTGTTTTGGATCCATATAGGGTAGCAAGCAATAGATCTCATCGATTTCCTTTTCAAGGGCTGCTTTTTTAATCTGATTTATTTTCCCTCGTATGATTGGAGATGAAAAATGGTCATCAAAATATCCCATGAACTTATATCCGTGCTCTGGATGAAAAGTAAAGAATTTGCGAAGTTCTGTTGACATTTCTCCATAGCCGGCAATAAGTACCCTTCTATAATTATAACCAATCTTTCGATAATATTTTAAGAATAGTAATAGTCCAAAATTAAATGTAATAACGGCAAGGGAAGTGGCTACATAAGCTTGAAATACATATAATTTGTTTATAGCGCCACTTTTTATCCCCAAAAAGGCAAAGATGAGTAAGAGATAAAGCCCCAATGCATTTAACAGTCTTTTGAGAATTTTTTCAAAAGAAAGTGTTCGGGAATTATCATGAACATTCAGTATGTATGCTGATACAATCCAGGAAATGTTAAAAAATAGCTGAAGTTCGAAATATCGACTTTTGAATATTGTTGAGAGAGTATTAAATGCTAAAAAATAAATAAATAGAAAAGCTATATTTAGAAATAGAATATCACCTGTTAGATTGATTTCTTTGAGATATTTAGAGTACCTATGAGTCATTATTTTAGCGACAAAGTTATCACATTTATTTAAAACATTAAGGGATCAAATTTCATCCAAATAATTGCGTATTGAAGAAGTTAATTTCTCAGATGCAAAACTTCCAATTTCTTTTTTGATAGGAATTTCTGATTGTGTGAGTAAGTTATTAATATTTGCAGCTAATTCAGCCTCATCCAGTGCCACATAAACATATCCTAATTCTTTGATTTTTTTTGCTGTTGCAATTTGGTGATCATTGCGATGTTCTCCTAAATTAGCTAATCTTGGCATGATAATTAGCGGTTTTTTGTTAGTCAGGGCTGAAATAATTGTACCCATTCCAGCATGACTGATTATCAATTTTGATTCCTTAAAAATATGATCAAATTCATGTGGAGATATAAAATCAAAATACTCCATGTTCTTTATTTCGTATTTTGATGAATTTACCTGAGCAACAAATCGATAATTTTTATACTGACCTGCTAAATTATCAACAGTTTTAATTAATCTATCGAAAGGTTCCTGGGTGCCTATAGTTAAAAATATCATGACAATACATTTCCAAAATACAGAACTTTCGAGTCAGAAACTTCTGGCCATTGTGTATACACTTTATTTGCAAATTTTAATGCAATCTTTCCGCTCAATGATAATTCTTCAACGTTTGCAATGCTATCAACCCAGATAGATTTAATCCCGATAAATCTGGCAATTATGATTCCACAGAGTCCCGGGGCAGCACCTGTTGTTATAACAGCATCCGGTTTTTCTTTTACCATTATTTTAAGCACCTCCCAAAAACAAATCAAAAGTTTTATTTTGTCCCATCTGTTTGCATCAGTAACTAAATAAAACGTCTTATCATTAACTGTTTCTTTTAGATTTTTATGAGTTGAAACATATATAACGTTAAAATCTAAAAAAGCAGGCCTCAACCTTAAGAGTTGAACCCAATGCCCCCCAACTGATGCTATTGCGATAAGTTTTTTCATTTGTAGCAAAATTAATCATCCGATTTTAATAATTGCGCAAGAAATTGAGTCCTTGAATAAAACATATTTTGTGAATTCATTCTCTTTAGTAAATATTAAAACTTTTCAAACGCCCGAGTATTGGTAGAACACTATTTGTTAAAAACCTTATTGACTAAATAATTTTTAAAATAGTTTCTTAACTCTACATCGTTTATTCTTTCTGATTTGTTTTTGTATTCAATCAAGTAGCTTTTAACATATTCAACCGATTTTTGTGGGTGGCCTTTGAATAGCAATACAATTGCTTTTAAAATCATATATAACAAAGTGTGCCCTCTAAAATAAGCTGACTTTGCATAGTAACTATAATTTACCCTGGAACCAACTTGCCTGGAAATCGCAATTGCATCTGTTGGGTAAACTTCCCATTTTTTGATTCTGGCTTTAGCGGTTGATAGTGTATCAGCTGAAGGGCCAACGATATATCCTGCATCAACAAAGCATTCTTTTTTCCACAATCTACAACCTCCCCGGACCCATTTTTTGCTGGCAAGATCATAATTGCCTTTTTCATCTATAATCCGGCCACTTGTGATACCTAATTTGGGGTTGTTGATGAAAGATTGGATTAACTTTTTATAATAATCCTTTTCCACAAAGATGTCGCTATCTAATATTCCTATGAAATCCAATGATTCAAAATAATTCTCTTGTTTTAGTTGATTAAATCCTGTTTCAATTATAGAAGCATATTTGGTTCCCAATGCATATTCTTTGTTAGGTAATTCCAAATTAAGAACTTCAAAATTTTCAACATTTGGGATTGAATTTATTTTACTTAATTTCTCCTTGCTACCATCAGTACTGTCATTTTCAAGTATAATCCAGGTGTGAATTTTGATTGATTGATTTGATATAGACTTAATTAGACGGTCTATATTTTTAATTTCATCTTTAAGTGGTGTAACTAGGGCTATATTGTCCATATTTCTCTTTAAGAAGTATCACTATTATAATAGTAAATACAAACATATAAGGAAAATTAACTATTATGTTACCTAACATCATAGGAACTAAAGTTACTATCAAAAAATAATAAGTTTTAGGTATATAAAGAATGAATTTTCTGTAGAGATAAAGAAATATTATAAAACCAATAATTCCTATTTCTACAAAAATTTTAACAAAATCGTTATGAGGGTCTGTAATCATAAAACTGTAATGATAGTGCCCTCTCGTCATTGTATCGAACCCTAAACCAAATAATATTTTGATAATGTGTTCATTAAAAAAATTTGCTAAAATTGACAACCAATGGATTATTCTCCAAAGTCCAGAACCAACCCCACCTGCTTGATGTCCTTCAACTCTTTCAAGTATAAATGAAAAATTATAATATTCTAAAAAGGCAAGTTGTTGAATGAATCGATCTGAAAGTGACATTAATACAATAAGCAAAAATACTGTTGGTACGATTATTACCAATTTTTTAAATACCCCTCCCATATTCCGTCCAAATATATTATAAATAATTAGTATTGAATATGTTAATAAGCCTCCTGTACTTTTAGAAAAAAGGATTACGATTCCAATTAAAGCAATAAAAGCATATTTTTTGGCTTTTGTACTCTTGAAAAGTACCAGGAAATATAAAGTCAGTAACACACATACATACGCTAAGTGGTTAGAGTGATCAAAAATAAATTCAAACCGACTATGTTGAATTTGTGATACATAAAAGCCATAGGGAATGGAAATAAAAAGTAAGATTGTAATTAATTTAATAAATAATCTTAATGTTAAGCTATCAACATTATAAATAAAAATGAACAGTAATAAGTAAACTATATACCTTAGGAATCCTTGAACTGAAAACCAGCCCTCAAAATAGAGCAAAATTTGGAAGCAAAATATTATGCAAAATGGGATAAAATATCTAATTAATAGTGTAGGATGCCCCTTTAGTTTGAAATTATTGTATAACAAAAATAGTGCGCCAAGGAATGGATAGAGGAAATATAGTGTTCTATGATCATATCCTGATAGTACAAAAAGGCCAAAAAGAATGGTTAGTACGATTAAATTATTTAAGCTCATTTAATAAGCGGATCAACTGATTTGCTTGAGCTGTTCGTGAATAGTTAGTAACTGAATTATTTCCAATAAATGACTCTCTTTTTACTAAATCAAGAAATTTTTTAATGTTATCAACATTGTCATAAACAACTCCTCTTTTTGTCCTTTTTAGTATTATATTAATATCAGAATCTAATCTGCAAACTGATAAGATTGGACCATCTAATGGCAAATAATTAAACAACTTTCCAGTCAATGTTCCTTTTCCAATTTTATTATTGTATTCAACACTTTCCAAAATTAGTAAAATATCAGCATTGTTTGCTTCCTCCTTAAAAAGTTGATCTGAAACTTGAGGTAAGACCTCAATATCCACTTTGAAATTTTTTGAAATTGACAATATGTTATTTTTGTATTCATGATTAACCAATCGCATCATTATTTTGTACTTAACAATGGATTTTGAAATGGCATCGCATAATATTTCGAATGATTTTAATTGATGCTCATAAATTTTGCCACCATAAAATATTACTTTTCGAGAATCATCTTGTTTAATATTAAAAGATTTATCATTTATAGGCTCAGAATAACCATTGTAAATCACATGAACTTTTGTTAAATAAAAATCAGAAAATATCTCTGCAAGAGAATCGCTAACAGTTATTACTGAATCAGATTTGGCAATAATTGAATAATCGATAAACCTGTCTAATTTTCTTTTAATAAAACCTCTCTTAAAGTGAGGATATAATGAGATACTATCCCTTATATCAACAATCCATTTAATTTTACTTATTAACCTTTTCGATCTCAAGCCGAATAGTGCCGAGGAAAATGGACCTACAGATGTAATAATGTAATCAGGGTTTATTTTTTGTATGTTTGAAGAAAAAGATATTCGATTTTTTAAATAAAAGTTTAAGAAGGTGGAATCAAGTGTTCTTAATCCCTTGCGAATATTATAAAGAAATTGTTTAGAGACTGATCTTTTTGATTTTTTAGTGTTATCTCCTTTAAGGAAAATATTTTCAAATCTTATGATGTTAGCTAATTTTGCAGGTATTTCAAGTTCACCTTCTGCATTGGTTGTAAAAACATAAATATCAAAATGATGGTAAAGTTGGGGAAGCATTTCAGCCCATCTCCTACTTGCTATGTTGTTAAATGGTGGAAAATAATAGGATACTATTACAAGTTTTTTTTTATTCATTATACAGTAAGATAAAATTTCTTTTATTGTTAAAATTAGAATCAATTTGAATGTACTTATGATCAAATGATATACTAGGATGTAAATCACATCTTATTTCGTATCTAAAGATTGGATCTTCAAAAAATTTCCCCACTAATTCAGATTTTTTACTTTCAATATTTAGATAGTATAACTTTCGTTTTCTGTCTTTTAATGGATAGGTATCTGTCAAAAATCTATTTTTGTTTATATAAGAAGGATGCCCATCTTCGATATTTTCAAATAATGTTTTATTTGTGGACTTATTTAAATTATATAAGTAATAACCTGGTTGAGGTTGTCGACCCCAATAGATAAAGCTTTCATTGTCTTTCCAGCAATAATGACTGATTACATTCTTGAGGATGATTTTATATGATTCTGTTTTAAAGTCGTAGAGAACCAAATTATGAAATGTATTTCCTGAACTTATATATCTGAACAAAAATATAAACTTAAACTTGTCAGGCGATACCAGTACATGGTTTATCCAATAATTATCACTATTTATATTTAAATTTAATTCGCTGGCTATCTCAGCTGCTGAAACTATTCGAGTATTTTGATTTGTATTCATATTATGACACCAAATCCCTCCATCCTTACATTTAGGTTCATTGTCATTATGGCAAAAATAACCGTAATCTGGTCTTAAAGACGCCAAAATTTTATAATCAATCCCTAAGACTTCATGATTCGATTTAAATGCTTGAAATGTAATTGGGTATTTAAAAATTTCTTTTGTAATAATATTTACCACTTTCATCTCATAATTATGTGATTTATCATTGTACACATTATATAATAGGTGTTCTTTATCGATCCAGGAAAGCCTACTACCTTGCTGCCAGTTCCAGGCTTTAGTCGTACCAACCTCTTGGAATTCTCTTGAATTAATGTCGAAAACAAAAATCGTACTTGTTGATTTTCCATCAGGTTTATTACGACTAGAGTAATTATTAGCATGCAGTGTAACAATTGAAGAATCCTTTGGGTTAAATGGGCTTAAATCATAATATCCAAAAAATGTATTTTCATAATTTATTAATTTAATAATATCGTATTTGTATTTTAAGTCTAATTTAACTCCATCAAAATATTTCAGCATTAATAACCTATCCTTTAATATCACTGCCTTTTTATAGATGAATAAGTTTTTGTAAAATTTCATATGTGATGGGAATTTAATGAATAATAAATTATATTTTTTAAAAATAATTTAATTGGATATTTCTTTGTATTCTTTTACGAACCCTAAATTAGAAACAAAAGCGATGTCAAAATTAGTTTATTATGAAAGGCATCTTTTAGTGTCCAAGTAAAATTTTGGTTGATAGAAATAATTAATAATAATATATTGAGGATGGTTTTATTTTTGGATAATTTGTTAAAAGACTTTTTAATACTAACTATTTTGAAAAGTTGAAACTACTGTTTTTTTTAAACTACTTCAATTATGTTTCAACTTCGTAATATTTTTTTGTTCCTAAAAAAATAACATTATATGAAATTTTTTGGCTGTCTACTTTTAATCATATTTTCTTATAAGAATAATAATAACAAGGAATTATTAAATGCCTATGAAAATTTGGAAAGGGAATGGATGAATGGCGTAAGTTTGACAGAATACAATAATCTAAGTGGGTTCTTTGCTTGGGATCAAAGTTATTTATTATCATCCTATCTTGTAATGTATGAGAGTACAAATGATGTTGATTATTTACAGAAAGTTGCTTTCCACGTCGAAAATATAATAGACGAGAGAGATGATGTTGCAAATAGAATTGATTATAGAAATATATCAGGTGCAACATGGGTAAGCACAAAGTATTCAAATAATCGACCCTATGCATGGATTGTACATAGTGGTATGATAACCTATCCGATGATTAAATTTGCATACTTAATCCAACAAGATAAGAGTTTAAGTTATTTGAAAGCCGAGAGTTGCGATAAAATTTTCGCCAATAAGTCATTCGAACATATAAGCTTATTCCTTATTGAAGAGGTTGAAAAAACAGTATTAGCGCATGATGATCAATGGGATGAAGGTTCAGGAGCATATAGATTTCGTAGGGATAAATTAGCTAAAATGTATTTTGGTCATGCTGGAGAAATATTGCCTAAAAATCAACAAAGCGCTATTGGCCGCACCTTGATCTATCTTTATTTAACAACAGGTAATGAAGAATATTATAAAAAAGCCAATAAAATTGCGGTCCATATAAAAACCAGGTTTTTTGATTCTAATAATTATTCATACTACTGGACATATTCGGATGAAAGAAACTTTGGGGAAGATATTTCTCACGCAGCCTTAAATGTCGGTTTTGCCTATGAATGTTATAAAAATGGTATAGTCTTTACCGAAGAAGATTTGATTCGAATATCAAATACTATCAGATATAATATATTTAAGACACCTAACAAAACGAGTAGAAATGTTGATGGTACGGGGAGCTTTAATGAATATCAACTACAACTTGGACGATGGCTTTATCTGGCAGAGGTTGATCCTAATTTAAGTCATTTGGTATTGAATTTATTTTCTGACTTAATTAAGAATGACAAGACAATTGAAGTAGATAATGGAGAAACGCTTGGTAGTGTAATGTTGGGTTTGGCCTTGCTTATTAAGTATTATAATGCATCTGACACTTATTCTAATTATTTTAATATTTACCCCAACCCAACAAAAGGTAGGATTAAGATTGAATTTAATAGGATATTTATTTCACCCGTCCAGGTTGACATAATCGATATAAATGGTAAAACGATACATTCAACTACTTATCAAGGGATTGGGGAAAACTCTGAAATTTATATTCCTGATTTAAATATTAAAAACGGACTGTATAAAATAATTATAACAGTGAACGGAAAAAGATTTTCTAAAAAAATAATTAAAAACTGATCAATCATTTTTCCAGGCTACTATATTATTAATTATTTTCTCAGCAGAATTTCCATCTCCATAAAATTTGATATCATTTTTAAAATTTAATTGTATCATTTGATCAAGAATATCTATAAGAGGGGTGTTATCATTTAGTGCTAATTTGTTATATCCAGCTTCTACCAATTCTTGCCATTCAGTTTCCTGCCTTAATGTTATGCAGGGGATTTGATGAAAATAGGCCTCTTTTTGTATCCCTCCTGAGTCGGTTATAATTAATAGTGAATTTTTCTCTAAATTAAGCATGTCTAAATAACCAACCGGTTCAATAAATTGAATATTGCTGCATGAAAAGTCAAATTTTATTGATTTTAGCTTATTTTTTGTTCTTGGGTGGAGCGGAATAACAACGGGATATTTTGAAGAAACGATCTCAAGTTGATCAAAAATTTTTAGTAGTCTAGTTGGATTATCTGTATTTTCTGCTCTATGGATTGTACATAATATATAATCTTTCCCACGATTAATTTTCTTAAATATTTTAGATTGGTTTTGAGCAATATCGCTAAATAATAGTGTAACATCATACATAACATCTCCAACTTCAATAATTCGGTGATTTGCAATACCTTCAGCAATCAGATTATTTGTTGCAATCTTAGTTGGAGTAAATAAAGCTTCACTAACATGGTCTGTAATCACTCTATTAATTTCTTCCGGCATTTTTTTGTTAAAGGATCTTAGGCCTGCTTCTACATGGGCAATAGGAACATGTATTTTTGATGCACTAAGTGCTCCGGCTAAAGTAGAATTTGTATCTCCATACACCAGTACCCAATCTGGAGATTCATCAGTTATTACTTCCTCAATACCTATTAACATTTTACCCGTTTGTTCACCGTGGCGATCCGAAATTATATTAAGGTTATATTTAGGTTTTTTGATTCCTAGTTCATCAAAGAATAATTTTGACATATTTTTGTCATAGTGTTGTCCCGTATGTAGTATGACTTCTTTAATATCATTGTATTCTTGGATTTTTCTTGATATGGAAGCTGCTTTGATAAACTGGGGTCTCGCGCCAATTATAGTTAGAATTTTCATATTGTTATATTATAATAAGTCACTAACCAAATTCAACCACATTTTTTTTAATTCTCCAGAATTAAGAACCTTAGCAGTTTTATTTGAATTTTCCTTAAATTTTTTAATATCATCTCTATCAATTTTCATTATCTCGTCGGCCATCGATTTTGAAGTAAATTTATGAGATACAATACCGACACTATATTTTTGTACTATTCTTTTCATTTCAGGAGAGGGTCCAATTGCAACTGCTAATCTGGCTTGTATAAACTCGAACAATTTATTGGGCAGGGCAAACTTGTTGTTTAAACTGGTAGGAGGAAGAATATATAAACCGATATCATATTTATTCAACTCATACGGGATCTCATTTGTCGGAACGGCTTCATTAAAATAAATTTCTTTATTTATAGTATTTGCTTTTTGTTTCAGTTGTTTAAAATACTTTTGATATTTGTCATGCACCATTAAATAAAAAGTTAAGCTATAATTGTCTTTTAAATATCTCATCATCTCAATCATTCTTTCCAATTTCCTTTTTGGCATTGCATTTCCGTGGTGAACAATCTTGATTTTGCCTTTATTTTCACTTATTTCTTGATTAATAAAAGCTGGTAAATTCATAACGACCTCTGAATCAATTTTAAAGTTTTTTTTATATAAATCTCTTATTCCTTCTCCAATGGTCGTAATCATATCGGCTTTTTTGAAATATTTGGCAATTACTTGGTGATGGTAAAGCTTATTAATCAAATATTTCAGGCCTTTTCCCAGTTCAATACCCGGATAATATTCATGCGCATCTAAAATTAATTTTGATTTGTACTTATCTTTTAGTTTTAATCCTAAGAGTAGAATATTCAATTCATTCGAAATAACTACATCAACATAGTTTAAATCACTTAAAACATTGTAATTTCTTATGCTTGCTTCACTCCAGTAGACTGTATTGGTTTGCCTTAGTAAGATAAGAAATGGTTTTGCTAACTTCTCCACGAAATTTCTTTTTGGCATTATCAAATTGTGGAATTCAACACCATCTATTTTTGGATCAGTGTAGCCAGCACATATTACTTTATAATTGTTTTTAAGAGCATCAATTTGTGTTAAAACTCTCGGATCTCGATGCAAAGGGCTGTAACATATTATCAAAACTTTTTTCATAGTTATGCAATTTTATAAGATCGTAAAAAAAGAAGTATATAATAAATTAGATAGATTAACGAAAAAATAAGAAGCGTCTTAGTTACGTCTAATTGAAGATAGGAACCAGTAAATAAAATAGCTACGCTAATCAAAGATATAGTTGTATTCCATACTGCAGCTTCTTTTTGCTTGTTTACCACGATAAATACATATGTTAGGGGGGAAACGATAAACCTTGACCAATACAAAGGTATGAGAGCTATAGTAATTGATCCACTAAAAAGCCACTCTTCACCAAAAATTAATGTAAACAAATCATGTGCAAAAAGGAATAAAATTACGAATGGTAAAATTGATAATAGCAGCAGACCTTTGAATGTTTTAAGAAAAATGTGCTTTGCACTGCCATACTGCTTGATCTCTTTGACAACTTCCTCTCGATAAACATCTGTTACAGCTGTTGTGAAGACAACAAGAGGTCTATTTAATATTCTTATTGAAAGTTCGTAAAATCCAACAATTGCGACTCCATAGTACTGCGAAAAAATAAGAATTGGTGCATATGATATCATCCTAACCACACCAGAATTTAAAGTTTGATAAATTGGAAAATCTCTATACTTATAGGCGACTGACTTTATTGATTTAATATCGAATCCAATAAAAATACGGAAGACTTTATTTTTGTATTTCCGGAAATAGCTGGCTAATCCAATAAATGCGCCTACAATATCACCTGTATTAAGAGACAATGCTGTTAAACCCATGTACCCTAGACTTATTTTACTTGCACCTGATGCCAGGGAGTTTAATATCTGGCTCCTTGCCACGATTGAGAAATACCTCGTTCTGTTTGATAGGTATCTAAAACATAAGTTGATTCCATTAACTAAAACAGATAAGCAAATAACCAGTAGGATAAAACCATTTGGAGTAGTGTTGTCAAGGTTTAAAATTTGGTTCAAATCAAAAAATAAACTTAAAGCAGAAATAAAAACACAAGTTATTACTGAAAGTATCAATGACAGGATAATCAACGACTTAACTTCTTTTAAATTGGAAGGAATATTTAAAGCTAGCTCGTATTTACCTGTTGAAAAAATAGTAAGAAGGGCGATTAAAGCACTAAGAGTACCATAGACACCGAAATCTACCGGAGTATACAACCTGGTTAATATGGGTGCGACTATTAACGGAATTAATTGTGCCAGAAAGGTTCCTGACATCAGCTTTAGTATATTAGACTGATAGCTAGAAAGGTTTGAGTTAAAAACTCTTTTAAACATTTAATAACAAGTCAAATAATATCTTTAATTCAAAATCAAACATCTTCTTCATTTCTTACCCAATCACATTTAATTCTTTGATTATAGTTGTTTCTTTTTCATTATTGCAAGCATATGATGAAATACTTTGATTGATAAAAATTCATAGGCAGTAACTCTTAATTTCTGTGTGTGTGAAAAGAAGTCTTGCTTAGTTTTCTGATTTGCAAATTGAAACAACTATCATAAATTTTTATGACAAATCTGCGAGTCTCGGATTTATCTATAATAATTGAATTATATCTCAAAAGGATGACTAGATGTTGGTTTCATTGCAAAAGGATGGTAATCACCTTTTAACCCTATCGGCTCTTTATGACGGATATCATGTACAATCTCGATCGCTTGTTTGGTCTCATCAATACCAAACCCCTGAGAATTTAAAATTCCTTGATAAGAAATTGTGTGCAGATCGGTAAAACCACCACTAAATTCGAGTTCCTCACCCTCAATTTTAATTGACCTATATGTCCGTTGGCCGTTTGACTTTATCTCATCAGGTATTACATCATAGTTTATGGATAGGAACCATCGAACCCTCGCTTTTTCAAACTCTAAATACCCGGAAGCACGGTCATGCGTATGAACATGTACAATGTTTTCTTTGACATTTCCGAAAATCCAGGAAAGCATATCATAGAAATGAACACCAATATTGGTGGCAATACCACCTGACTTACTTATATCACCTTTCCAGGATGTAAAATACCAATGTCCTCGACTTGTTAAATATGTTAGATCAACATCGTAAACTTTATCCTTTGGACTATTTTGTACTTTTTCCTTAAGCTCAATAATGCTTGGGTGAACTCTCAATTGGAGGATGTTCCAAATTTTTTTGCCAGTATCTTTCTCAATATTTGCTAATTTCTCAATATTCCAGGGGTTGAGCACCAAAGGTTTTTCACAAATAGCATCGGATCCTCGCCTTAATGCCATTCTGATATGCGCATCGTGTAAATAGTTGGGAGTACAAATGCTGATATAATGAAGATGAATATTTTTTTCGTATTTAAGTTTCTCTATATGTCTATCAAATCGTTCAAACTCTACAAAAAAATCAGCATCAGGAAAATAACTATCTATGACACCGACACAATCAAACTTGTCCAGGGCAACAATTAGATTGTTGTTGGTTTCTTTGATAGCTTTCATGTGTCTCGGGGCGATATATCCTGCTGCACCTATAAGGGCAAAGTTTTTCATATTTATGATTTTTTTACTTCATTATTTTTAAGTACATACTTTTCACCACTTTCAGGACAGACGGCTGTACCGTTAAGATCAAATTGTAATCTTTGTCCATATTCACTCATCCAACCGATTTGTCTGGCAGGATTGCCAACAACAAGAGCATATGGTAAAACATTCTTTGTGATTACTGCCCCTGCTCCTATAAATGCATATTCCCCTATATCATGTCCACAAACTACTGTGGCATTGGCACCGATGGAAGCTCCCTTTTTAACTACCGTTCTTTCATATTGTCCTCTTCTGTTTATAGCACTTCTGGGATTTGTTACATTTGTAAAAACCATGGACGGGCCAAGAAAAACATCATCTTCACAAATTACACCTGTATAAATTGAGACATTGTTTTGCACCTTAACGTTATTACCAAGTACCACGTCTGGAGAGACAACAACATTTTGGCCAATATTGCAATTTTCACCAATAATGCACTTTGTCATAATATGTGAAAAGTGCCAAATTTTAGTTCCGTGACCTATTTGACAGTTTTCATCAATTACTGCTGTTTCATGGGCAAAAAAATCCATTTAATTTTTTATCCTTTAATAGTTTTCAATATTGTTTCAATAATAAAGGTTTGATGTTCATCTTTCATTTCCGTGTGAATAGGTAGCGAAAGAACTTGCTTTGATAGCTTTTCTGTAATGGGAAGAGATCCTTCTGGAAATTCATTACTTCTAAAAGCCTTTTGAAGATGTAAGGGTATAGGATAATAAATCATACTTGGAATTCCTTTTTCCTGTAACCTATTTTTAAGCTCGTCTCTGTCTATCCCCACCACTCTTATTGTATATTGATGATAAACATGTGAGGAAGCTTCAATAACTTCTGGGATTAAAATCTCATCAATATCGCCAAATGCCTCATTATATTTTCTTGCAACGATTTGTCTCTTTTGAATATACTCATCAAGATATTTCAATTTAACATTCAATATCGCTGCTTGAAGCGTGTCAAGACGAGAATTACAACCTACCAGATCATGCTTATATTTAGTTTGCTGTCCATGGTTTGAGATCATTTTAGCTTTATTAGCTAACTCCAAATTGTTAAATAACATAGCTCCGCCATCGCCATAGCACCCTAAGTTTTTAGATGGAAAAAAAGATAAACATCCTATATCACCCATAGTTCCGGCCATTTTTGTAGTACCATCACTGAAGGTATATTTTGCACCAATAGCCTGCGCTGTATCTTCTATTATTTTAAGATTATGTTCCTTTGAAACTGAAAGGAGCTCTTCCATTTCTGCACATTGGCCATATAAATGTACCGGAACAATAGCCTTAGTTTTAGGTGTGATCCGATCTTTTATTTTATTTAAATCGAGATTAAAAGTGTTGTAGTTAACATCTACAAAAATTGGTCTCAATTTCAAAAGAGCAATAACTTCTGCTGTAGCTACATAAGTATGTGCGGGTAAAATTATTTCATCATCTTGTTGAAAACCCAATGCCATCATTGAAATTTGTAGTGCATCAGTTCCATTGCCACATGAAACAACCTTTTTTGCCAGTGTATAATTAGCCAAATTTCCTTCCAGCTCTTTGACATTAGGTCCTTGTATAAAGGAGGTGTTATTTAGAACCCCATTGATAGCAGAATCAATTTCATCTTTTATATTAAGATATTGATTGCGTAAATCAACCATTTGAATTTTGCTATCCGCCATTATAATCTCGAAGTAATTAGGTCTCTTTTTAAATAATTTTTAACATCAAATATTACCGTATCTTTGCCTCTTTTTAACGATTCAAGATTAATTTTATCAAATGGTTGATGGCTAACAGTTAAAACGATCAGGTCATATCCGCTTCCATAATCATTTTCAAGTTGTATTCCATATTCATCATATACTTCTTTTGGATCCGCGTAAGGGTCGTAAACATGGATATCAATGCCAAATCCTTTTAATTCGTTTATCACATCAATTGAGCGACTATTTCTTATATCCGGACAGTTTTCTTTAAAAGTAATTCCAAGAATTAGGGCTTTTGCATTCCTGACAGCATGTCCTTTCTTAACTAATAATTTAACTACTTGATTTGCTACAAAAGTACCCATATTATCATTAATTCTTCTTCCCGATAAAATAACCTGCGGATGATACCCTAATGCTTCAGCTTTGTGAGTTAGGTAATATGGATCTACGCCAATGCAATGTCCGCCGACCAAACCAGGTCTGAAGTTTAAAAAATTCCATTTTGTGCAGGCAGCATCCAAAACATCATTTGTATCAATACCCATTCTATCAAATATTAGAGCTAGCTCATTAACAAAGGCAATATTTATATCTCTTTGAGCATTTTCAATTACCTTTGCTGCTTCAGCAACTTTAATAGATGGCGCGATATGTGTCCCCGCCTCGATTATTTCTCCATAAAGTGAATTTATATGTTTCGCGATTTCAGGATTACTACCTGAGGTAACTTTTTTAATTTTAGTCAAGGTGTGGACTTTATCTCCAGGATTAATTCTTTCCGGGGAATATCCACAATAGAAATCAGTATTGAATTTCAATTTTGAAATTTGCTCCAGAATTGGAACGCAAATCTCTTCAGTCACTCCTGGATATACTGTGGATTCGTAAATCACTATATCGTTTTGCTTTAATACTGCACCAACAGTTTCACTGGCTTTTATTAAAGGGGTTAGATTGGGTTTTTTAAATTCATCAACAGGTGTAGGTACTGTTATTATAAAAATTTGTGCATCTTTCAAATTTTTATTTTCCATTGTAAATGAAAGATGTTTAGCATTTTTAAGTTCTTCCTTATCAACTTCTTGCGTGCGGTCATGTCCATTCGAGAGTTCCTGAATACGAGTTTTATTAATATCAAACCCAATTACTTTTCTGTGTTTCCCAAATTCAACGGCTAATGGCAGGCCAACGTAGCCTAAACCTATAACAGCAATCGTTGTTGTTGAATAATCAATATTGTCCATTACAATTTTTTAAATAATGAAATAAAATGTTTTAGAAATATTATTCCTATTCCTAAAAAGATTCCTAACAGTATGCTGATGATTGCAATAAGTTTCCTTTTAGGTCTACTCTTTTCAATTGGTATATTAACTGGTTCTACGATTGTAAATACAGGTGTATCTTCCTTCACTTTTATCTCTGCTTGCTCGAGTTGAGTCGCCAATCCTTGATAGACTTCAAAAGCCAAATTATACTCATATTGAAGACGTTGCTGTTCTGTTTGTGCTCTGGCAGCAATGACATTTTGATTTCTATCATTAAACAATGCCAGATTCTCTTGTGCGTTTTGAAATCTTTGTCTGGCCTCTACCCATCTCTCTTTTACAAATTTCAGATTCTCTTGTGCCTTACTAATTTTGTAATTAATCACATGTTCCTGTAATAAATCAACACAAACTTGTGTCAACTCTGCGGCTGCCATTGGATCAGGCATTTCGGTTGTCACTGAAATAATACCAGTTTTTTGATCTACCTCTACTTCAATTTTTTTCCTAAATCTTTTAATTAATCTATAATCTTCTTCTGTTAATCTTAAGATACCACCTTCTTCATTATTTGTAATTTTGTCATTGGAATTCTCCTTAAACAAACTTTTTATTTTTCCTGGTAAACCTAGTGTATAACCTAATATATACCCAAAAAGAGATGGGGATCCCAATTCTTTAAAATAAAAATAAGATGAAACAGTAGTATCTTGGTTTTCAAATGTTAGTTCTTTATTTAAAGCATTTAATTGGAAGGGTAAACTTTGTACAATTTCAGGATATAAATCTGGGCTTATTGAACCCTGACCTCCGGTATTTAGATTTATTCCGGCTAAACCTGCCAATCCGCTAATTCCACCAAGATTTGGGATTGCCCCTTCCTGATTATCTGCTAGTATTTTACAAGAAGCTTCATACTCAACACCAGAGCCAAACGCAACAATCAAACCTAATGTAAAGACCACTAATGTCGATTTAAGAATTGTTTTCTTGTTTACCCAAATAGTTTTAGCAACCTCTACCAAATCGATTTCATCCTTCTCCACAATCGACTTATCAGTTTCTATGTCTTTGTTTTTACTCAATCCTTTATGAATTAATTTTTCAAAATTTTTTTATATACCACTCTACTGTCTTCACTATCCCACTCTCAAAATTCTCCTGGGCTTTCCAGCCCAATTCCTGCTCGATCTTTGATGCGTCAATTGCATATCGTCGATCGTGACCTGGTCTATCTTTTACAAAATTGATTTGCTCTTTGTAGGATTTTCCGTTTGAAAGGGGCTTTAATTTGTCCAAAATCTCGCAAATTTTATTGGCAATATAATTATTATCCCGTTCATTTCTACCTCCTATATTGTAGGTTTCACCACTTTTCCCCTTATGAAATACCAGATCAATTCCTGAGCAGTGATCCCTAACATATAACCAGTCCCGGATATTTTTACCGTCTCCGTAAATTGGAATGGGTTCACCACTTATCGCTTTCCTGATTATTACAGGTATGAGTTTTTCGCTGTGCTGTTTGGGTCCATAATTATTGGAACAATTTGTTGTCACTACATTCATTCCGTATGTGTGATGGTAACTTCTCACGATCATATCACTGGAAGCCTTTGATGCGCTGTATGGCGAATTCGGTGCATAAGAGGTTGTTTCTTTAAATAACCCTGTTTCCCCTAATGTTCCATAAACTTCATCTGTAGAAACATGGTGAAAACGATTGTTCTCCATTCCTTCTTTGAATTGAAAAGGGTTTCTCATCCATTTTTTTCTGGCTACATCAACCAAATTGAAAGTTCCGTTGACATTGGTTTTGATAAATTCCTCTGGCTCTTCAATGGAATTATCCACATGTGATTCTGCCGCTAAATGAATGACATCCGTTATTTTAAATTGATCAAATATGTTATCCAGAAATTTATAGTCCTGAATATCTCCCTGGATAAATGAATAGTTTTCATTTTCATCTGCATTCTCAAGATTCTTCAAATCACTGGCGTAGGTCAATTTATCCAAATTGATAATTTGATAATCAGGGTATTTTTTCAAAAAGTAGAGAATAAAATTTGACCCGATAAATCCGGCGCCTCCAGTTACCAATATCTTCTTACGATTTGGATTCATCCTAATTTTCAACAATTAACTTTTTCAAATATTCTCCATAACCACTCTTAATGAGCGGTAAAGCTACTTCATCCAGCTTTGTAGAATTAATGTATCCCATCCTATAGGCAACTTCCTCAATACACCCGATCTTGAAGCCTTGACGTTGCTCAATGACTTGTACAAATTGACTGGCTTGTGCCAGGGACTCAAAGGTTCCTGTATCCAGCCAGGCAGTTCCGCGATCCAATATGCTTACCTTCAGTTTTTTGTTGTTCAGGTAGACTTTATTGATATCGGTAATTTCCAGTTCGCCCCGTTTGCTGGGTTTGATGGTTTTCGATATAGAAACTACCTCATTGTCATAGAAATATAGACCCGGTACAGCATAATTCGATTTGGGACTTTCCGGTTTCTCTTCGATGGAGAGGGCATTTAATTCTGTATCAAATTCCACCACCCCATATCTCTCCGGATCCTGAACATGATAGGCATAGATTAGGCCACCTTCAATTTCTGTATTTTTTTTAAGCAATTTGCCCAAACCAGCTCCATAGAAAATATTATCTCCGAGGATCAAAGCAACTTTCTCATTTCCAATAAAATCTTCTCCGATTAAAAAAGCTTGCGCTAACCCCAATGGTTGTTCCTGGATGGCATATTCGAAATTGCAACCAATATCTGAACCATCTCCTAATAATTTTTTAAACAATGGTTGGTCATGAGGCGTGGTAATGATCAATATCTCCCGAATACCAGCCAACATCAGGGTAGACAGGGGGTAATAGATCATCGGCTTGTCAAACACCGGGATCAGCTGTTTGGATATTGATTTAGTAATAGGATGTAATCTTGTTCCGGAACCCCCGGCCAGGATAATTCCTTTCATAATTTTAAAATTTTGGGTTGGAAGTCGGAAGTCCGAATAAAAATACTTCCGACTTCGGTCTTTTGACAAATCATCTCTTTACCTAATATTTCCATAATCATCAGCCCCACATTACAGTCTTTTTGTAACAATTTCTTTAGGTAAAACACTTTTTACATCAAAAACCACAGACTCTTTGCCATTTGTCAATTTTTCTAATTGAATATCTTTAAAGACATCATGATTGACAGCAAAAACTATCCCGTTATAATTGGTGTGGGGTTGATCAAGTAAATCGATACCATATTCATGTTGGACTTCTTCTTTATCAGCATGCGGATCAAAAACCTCCACATTAATTCCGAAACCAGAAAGTTCATGGATTACATCAATCACTCGTGTGTTTCTGATATCGGGACAATTTTCTTTGAATGTAATCCCTAAGACCAATACCCTGGAGCCTTTGATGGCATGCCCATTTTTAGCCATTAATTTCACTAACTGGTTGGCTACAAATATTCCCATGTTATCATTGATCCTTCGGCCTGATAAAATCACCTGAGAATGATAACCGATGGACTCAGCCTTGTAGGTGAGATAATAAGGATCGACGCCAATACAATGTCCTCCTACCAGTCCAGGTCTGAAGTTCAGGAAATTCCACTTGGTTCCTGCTGCTTCCAACACTTCAAGTGTATCTATGCCAATCCGATCAAATATCAACGCTAACTCATTTACAAAGGCGATATTAATATCCCTTTGGGAGTTTTCGATCACTTTGGCTGCTTCGGCTACTTTAATGGATGATGCCAGATGCGTTCCGGCCTGAATGATCTCCTTGTATAGCTCATCAACCTTTTTGGCAATTTTAGGCGTACTGCCGCTTGTTACTTTTTTGATATTGGTCAAAGTATTTACCTTATCCCCCGGGTTGATCCGCTCCGGAGAATACCCACAATAGAAATCCTGATTAAATTTCAATCCTGATACCCTCTCCAAAATAGGAACACACACTTCTTCAGTCATCCCCGGATAGACCGTTGATTCGTAAATAACCAAATCGTCCTTTTTTAATGCTTTTCCAACTGTTTCACTGGCTTTGACCAAAGCAGTTAAATCAGGTTTTTTGAAATGATCGATTGGGGTTGGGACAGTAACGATATAAATATTCCCACCAGAGAGATTCTCCGGATCATTGGTAAAGCAAAGGTTTTTGGAATTTTTAAGATCCTCTTCTGAAACTTCCAAAGTACTATCATAGTTATTATTTAATTCTTCAATACGCTTATGGCTAATGTCAAAACCAATAACCCTACGTTTTTTACCAAATTCCACAGCAAGTGGCAACCCAACATAACCCAGTCCGACGACAACAATTGTTTCCAAATCAATTAATCATTTATCTTGGTTTTCTTACTGTCTGTTGCTATTATTAATAATTTGTGAAACTATTAAAGCAATACTAGCCATACTCGTACTGATTGCAACGATTTCTCCAGCAGTCAGTCGTCTTCTTTCGGGTCTTTCAGGTGAGATAATCTCAGAACCACGCTCAACTTTAGGATAATTATTCCAGAATAGGAATTTTCGGGTTCTATCTACTGAACCGTTGGCGTACAGAACATAAGTTTTGCTCTTTTTAGCATCCTCCGTAAATCCACCTGCCTGACTTATATAATCCCTGAATGAATTTTTATTATCATATCTCACAGTAATCGGATATAAAAATTCTCCACGAAGCCTGACAGTTTCCAATTGTTTTGGAACCGAAATAATATCACCGTCTTGTAAAATCAAATCAAATTTAGATTTTGGATTATTTAATATATTCTCCAAATCAATTCCAATTGTTTCGTATTTAATTAGGTCCAATCCTTCCTGTAAAGCTTCTTCAGTTGTGTCTCTTTCAAGCAGTTGTACCAGTCGGCTGCGCTTGACATTCAGGCTTTCTCTTCCTTGTTCGGTCTCTGATTCAATATCATAATTTTCCAATTTTTGATCGATATCATCAAGTCGCTTTAAAAGTAATGCCTCAGTTTCTGAAAGGGAATAATTCTCCAGCTCAACTTCTGTCATATCCCTGTTATCTTTCATTTTTTGGAGATTCTCCAGTCTGGTCAAATCATCGGATTTAGGTGGGTTGAATTCTGTTCTTCTGATTAAGGTTGCCCCTTTTGCAAACCCCTCTCTTGTTAGACTTCCGGATCGTGCAATGATATCTGAAATCCTTTCATCCTTTTTTTTAAGTGCGTAATAACCCGGATACAAGACTTCACCTTCAACCCTTACATTTATTTGTTGCTGATATGAAGGAGACTTTCTGATATAAACCTGGTCAAATGGCTGAAGAATGAAATTTGAGGCTTCACTGTTTAAGGCCAGGTTTTCATTTATTCCAAAGGTGAAAATATCTGCTGTTTCATTTAACTCACGCTCTACCTGTCCTTCTTTTACTCTTCGGGCAACCTCCACCTGGGAACCTGAAGCAGATTCCCTTAACCCTCCAGCTTTTAACATTAGGTCTTCTACTGACAAATTTTGAGCAAATGGATAAATGCCAGGGTTTTTAACTTCTCCAAATACCTGGATGTAAAACTCTTCTTTTAAGTCGTAGATGGAGGGGATATTGATAACATCTTCCCGATGAAGGACAATATCTTCTTCATCCCCTTTCAAGATTTGGCGGATATTAAATGACAAAACTTCATTGGAGTAATCATCTTTCACTCTGTAGATGGTTCCGCGCTCCATAAAAGCGTCACCTCTCAACCCCTGGGCTTTTTCAACCAGATCCATGACAGTCAGGCCATCAGTTAATTCATATTCACCTTCACGAAAGACTGCCCCTCTGATCTGGATCCTGTTTTCGAATCGATTAATAATACCTTCAACATTTACCATGTCTCCGTTTTGAGGAGATGCAGATGTCAATTCCTCATGGGTAATATCAACAAATTCTCTTGTAACGCCATTATTCCTTTTTACCTTAATAATTCCTGAATAAGCATTTTCTGTAAATCCACCTGCAAAATTGATCAGATCTTCAAAAGTTTCCCCTTCTTTTACTTCATAAATACCAGGTCTTTTTATCTCTCCTGTAATCTCCACCCTATTCTCATAAGGTAAAACCCTGATGATATCTCTATCGTGCAGTCGTATGTCTTTGGCGATTTTCCCTTTTATGATAAAATCATAAGCATCAAAAGTTTCGATGACGTTTCCATCCCGCAACAGCTCTATATTTCTTAATGAACCACTAAAATTTGGCCCGCCAGATAAATACAATACATTACCTGCGGTTGACAGAGAACTAACGTTGAACGTCCCGGGATTCATTGTTTCACCTATTACGGAAACACGAATGGTTCTAACCTGCCCAATGGAAACCTGGGCGAATGTATTGGGTCTTCTTCCTCCTTCTGAAGAAAGTCCGGAATAGATCTGTGTCAACCGGCCTTTTATTCGATTAGAGGCGTCTTCGATGGTTAAGCCTGTAAGAAAAATTGGCCCAAGATTGGGAATTTTAATATAACCGTCCGGTGAAATAGTTTCCTGGTAGGTTTGTTCGGATGCCCCCCATACATCGATGATAATCTCATCCCCTGGCCCCAACACATAATTTTTTGGAGTAGGAACATTTACAGAGGGTTCAAAAGTGAGCATCTGAGAATTGAATAAATTATACCCAAAGATCTTCTTTAACTTTTCCTTTTCGGCTACTTCCATCAATTCCTCATAATCCTTTGTCAGCGATTGGAATAGTTCATCCTCCGAATAGGCTTTTTGGTCCTCTCTTGTCCTTACTCGATCATATCCCGGACCGCTTTTAAGCGGTTGCGAGCGTATTTGAGCCATTCGTGTCTTAAGCTTCTGGATTTGTATGGAAGACATTCCTTTTGCCTGCAAAGCTATTTCCAGTTCCTGCTCAGTATAACCACTTTGCTGAAACCGTTCCATGAACATTTGTAGTTGTGCATCAGGGATATCATCAATATTGATAGAAGCTATTTGGGAAGGATCAATATTATTGATATCTATATTTTCAAGGTTATTCTGAGCATAGCTTTTTGTAAAACATAAAGTGGATATAAAAAGAATAAAAAATAAAAACTGTAGTTTTTTCATAACTAAACTTTGTAGTAATCTTTATACCAATTTATAAAATTATCTATGCCTTTCTGGATACTTGTCGAAGGTTTAAACCGAACATCATTCACCAAATCGTCCACATCTGCGTAGGTGGCTGGAACGTCTCCCGGTTGTATAGGGAGCATATTTTTAACTGCCTTTTTACCCAACGATTTTTCAATAGCTTCAATAAAATCCATCAATTCGACAGGCTGATTATTGCCAATGTTGTAGATTTTGTAAGGGGCTTTACTTGTATGAGGATCCGGGTTCATTCCCGACCAGTCAGAATTGCCGGTTGGGATATTTTTCATGACTCGGTAGATTCCTTCCACTATATCGTCTACATAGGTAAAATCTCTTTTCATTTTGCCATGATTATATACATCAATAGGTTGATTATTTAATATAGCTTTAGTAAAAAGAAATAATGCCATATCGGGCCGTCCCCAAGGGCCATAAACCGTGAAAAAACGTAAGCCGGTAGTGGGCAAATCAAATAAATGAGAATAGGTGTGGGCCATCAACTCATTTGCCTTTTTAGAAGCGGCATACAAAGATACCGGATGATCCACATTGTCGTGCACCGAAAATGGTATTTTGACGTTGGCTCCATATACTGAACTGGAGGATGCATACACCAGATGCTTGATTTGATTATGTCGGCATGCTTCGAGGATATTACCAAACCCAACCAAATTCGATTGAATATACGCTCCGGGATTTTGGAGGGAATACCTTACACCAGCCTGGGCGGCAAGATTTACGACAAAATCAATTTTGTCATCTTTGAAAGCATTGTTTATTCCAGAGGAATCTTCAAGGCTAACTTTGTGAAATTTAAACTGATCATTTTTTTTGAGAATGCTTAGCCGACTTTCTTTAAGTGCCACCTCATAATAATCATTCATATTATCCAGCCCAACGACACGATAACCCTGGCCTAATAATTTTTTTGAAAGATGAAACCCAATAAAACCTGCTGCTCCTGTTACAAGTACGGTGTTCAATGTGTGTGTTTTTTTAATAATGGCTGCAAAATTAAATAATTGCATATAATAACAAGTCCATTTTCGCTTAATTTATTCATAAAAACCTACTTTTGCCTTCGGATGAATTTGAAAACAATAACCGTTCTGATTTCTAAGGAGTTCACTATTGAACTTAGGCAAAAATATGCTTTAGGTGGGATGATCCTTTATTTGGTTAGTTCGATCTTTATTGTTTTTATGGCCTTAAACCTAAATAATGCTTCCATTCACCCGGTTATCTGGAACGCCATTCTTTGGATTATTTTACTATTCACAGCTGCCAATTCCATTGCCAAAAGCTTCATTCAGGAGAAAAAAGGTATTTTGCTTTACTATTATATTATCGCCACCCCAGGGGAAATATTGTTTTCAAAAATGATATACAATTTTCTCCTCATGATGTTCCTGATCATGGCAGGCGTTCTTATTTACAGTATTGTTTTGGGAAATCCTGTTCAGAATATGCAGGTTTTTTCAATTTGCGTTTTATTGGCAGCATTGGGATTTTCTTCAACATTTACCTTGATTTCAAGTATTGCATCCAAAGCATCTAATAGTTCTACATTGATGGCAATTCTCGGCTTTCCAATTATTCTGCCAATATTGCTGATGGTTTTGAAAGTTTCCAAAAATGCCATCGACGGGCTTCCCAATAGCAATTCTTTTAATGAATTATTGACTTTGCTTGCCGTTGTCATCATTACTATTACAACTTCATTATTATTGTTTCCATATCTCTGGAAATCGTCGTAAACTTGCATCATGATTCGGTTGATCAACAAATCGTGGTGGAAATATTTGGGAATTATATTGGTTTACTACACCATTATAGCAGGTTTTCTTGTCCATGCACCCCGGTTGGCAATTTTACATGAGTCCATTCGCAACTTATTCTTTCATGTGTCAATTTGGTTTGCCATGGTTATTCTGTTGATTATCTCGGTGACTTACTCGATTAAATATTTGATCAATCCAAAAGCTATTTTTGATAACATGGCATCTGAATTTGCTAAAACGGGAATTGTATTTGGCTTGATCGGGGTTGTTACGGGTTCGATTTGGGCAAGGTTCACCTGGGGTAGTTGGTGGGTAAATGACCCTAAACTCAATGCAACCACCATTGCGTTGTTAATTTACCTGGCTTACCTGGTGCTGAGGCTTTCTATGGAAAATGAAGATCAGAGAGCGAGGATAAGTGCGGTTTATAACATCTTTGCCTTTACAGCAATGATTCCTTTGATTTTTATTTTACCAAGATTGACAGATTCCCTGCACCCAGGTAGCGGAGGAAATCCAGGATTCAATGTTTATGATGATGTAGACAATAATTTGAGAAAAGTGTTTTACCCATCTATCATAGCGTGGACGATCATGGGTTTTTGGCTGACTTCCATTCGCATAAGAATTAAAAATGTAAAGGAAAAAATATTTGAATTAGAGAGCAAAAATCTTTTTTAAGCATGCAAAAGATTGTTTCAATATTGTTATCACTTCTTTTTTTAAGCAATTGTGTTTTAGGTCAGGATCCAGCTGAGTCCCATCAGGTCGAAATGGCAGATGCATTGCGTTCGGATGGAAAAATTTATGTGGTCGTTTTAGTGGTAATGATCGTTTTTACGTTCTTTTTATTGTACCTGCTACTTACAGATCGTCAGGTAAAAAAGGTAGAGAAAGAAATAGAAAGTTTGAAAAATTCCAAGTAGGAGATAGAATAATGAAAAAAACACACATCATCGGGATATTAGTCATTGCGGCGGCTATTTTTATCATTATAACCACAGCCGGGGATGCCAGTAGCTATGTGTCATTTAAAGAAGCAAAGGAAATGGCTGAAAATGGCAATGACAAAATGATACATGTTGTAGGACAACTATCAAAGGATGTAGAGGGGAATGTTGTTGGTATAGAGCCCAGTGATGACAAATTATCTTTTTCTTTTGCAATGGTCGATAACAATCAGGAAACACAACAGGTTTATTACAACGAACCCATGCCTCCCGATTTCATGAGATCGGAGCAGGTAGTTGTCATTGGGTCTTACAAAAACGATTTATTTGTTGCTGATGAAATTCTGCTCAAATGTCCGTCCAAATACGAGGAAGAAACGATCAGTGTGAATGAGATAAGCAAGAGGTAATGGTTAACACAGCAATTGGTAACATTGGACATTTATTTGTCATCATTTCTTTTATCCTTTCTTTATTTGCCGCCTATTCTTATTTAAAGTCTTCAGTATCAAACAATGATTTAAATAAAAAAGGATGGCTTCAAAACGGAAGGCTTCTATTTTACATCCATAGTGGTGCCGTATTAGGTGTCGTAATTGTTTTGTTTGCGATCATTTATGGTAATCATTTCGAGTATCACTATGCATGGAGTCACGCCAGCAAAACCTTACCATTCTATTATAAACTAAGCTGTTTCTGGGAAGGTCAGGAAGGCAGCTTTTTACTTTGGATCTTCTGGAATTGCATCCTTGGAATTATTCTCATTCAAACCAGCAAGCATTGGGAAGGGCCAATGATGACAGTGTTTGCCCTGGTCCAGGCATTCCTGACCTCTATGATTTTGGGTGCAGTATTCTTCGATTTAAAAATTGGCAGCTCTCCTTTTCTTCTTTTAAGGGATGTGATGACCGATGCTCCCGTCTTTGATGCTGATCCTAACTTCATTCCGGAAGATGGCACTGGGCTTAATCCGCTTCTGCAAAACTACTGGATGGTCATACACCCCCCCACCTTGTTTTTGGGGTATGCTACCACGCTCATCCCGTTTGCTTATTTAATAGCGGGGCTGTGGACGAAGAATTATCAAGACTGGATCAAGCCGGCATTGCCATGGACCATATTTTCCGTTGCCATTCTTGGACTTGGACAGCTGATGGGCGCTTACTGGGCTTATGAAACATTGAGTTTTGGCGGATACTGGAATTGGGATCCGGTCGAAAATGCCGTATATGTTCCCTGGATCATTCAGGTGGCGGGTTTGCACGCCATGATCATTTTCAAAAATAACAATACCGCTTTAAAGCTGGCCATGATCCTGACAGTGGCGACCTTTATTCTTATTCTCTATGCAACATTTCTGACGAGAAGCGGGGTATTAGGTGAGGCCTCTGTCCATTCATTTACCGACCTTGGCCTAAACGGTCAACTTCTCATTTATATGTTGACATTTCTGGCCATTTCTGTCTATTTTCTGATAGCTCATTGGAAAAATATCCCATCCTCGAATAAAGAAATAAGCACCTACTCCAGGGAATTCTGGATATTCCTCGGTGCTATTACCTTTTGCCTGATGGGATTTCAGGTGTTGTATGCAACCTCCATACCTGTTTATAATAATATTATTGAGGCATTTGGGGGTACTTCCAACATTGCCCCCCCTGCAGATCAGGTAGGATATTTTACAAACATCCAGATCTGGGGAGCTGTTTTGATTGCCATTCTTTCCGGTACCGGACAATTATTCTACTGGAAGAAAATGGAGAAAAACAAAATAGTTGAAGCATTGGTGGCGCCATTTATCATTGCTCTGTTGGTTTCAGCCATTATCATCGTTTTTGCAAAGATCTCAACGGTTTCATATATCATATTGTTAACAGCGGCGGTTTATAGCATCGCAGCAAATGGCAAGGTTTTATGGAGTATCTGGAGCAAAAAACCCTCTTTGTCGGGTGGCGCTATTGCTCACATTGGTGTAGCCTTTATGCTGATCGGAATTTTATTTTCATCCGGATATTCAAAAGTTGTGTCATTAAATAATAGTGGATTGCTCTATTCATCTGAATTTTCTGATGAAATGAACAGGGAAAATGTCCTACTCTTCTTGAATGAACCACGTCAAATGAATGAATACGAGTTGATCTATAAGGGCAGAAGAAAGGAAGTCGAAAAAGTACCATTTTATGTGCCGGAATATCAGCTTGCCCCTACCAGCGTGGAATATCTTTACCGGGTAACGGAATCAATTAAGGATGATGGCGAAGTGATCTTCGATGTGGGAGATACCGTTGAAGTTTCCCATGAGAACACGTACTACGAGATAGATTATAAAAAAGGCGGGGAAAAGATCTTTACATTATTTCCAAGGGCACAGGTCAATCCTTCTATGGGATTATTGGTTTCTCCCGATATCAAACGAAGCGTGTCCAGCGATTTATACACACACATCAGCACCATTCCTGATCCGGAAAAGGAAAAGGATTGGAGTGAGCCTGAGAGCAAAAAGGTGCGGGCTGGAGAGCGATTTTTCATCAATGATTACGTCGCTGAATTTAAGGGTGTGGAAAGGGTAAATGATGTTGCCGGAATTGATCTTGGTCCGACAGATGTGGCTGTAAAGGGTCTGGTTGAGATTTTCGGGGATGCGGAAAATGAAATTCTGGAGCCTCTTTTTGTTGTAAAGGACAACATGATCGGTAACATTCCTGAAGTGTCTGAGCAATTTGGGGCCAGGGTCAGCTTCGTGAATGTATTTCCGGAGGAAGACAGCTTTGAATTATCCATTCAGACTACTCAAAAAGATTACATCATCATGAAGGCGATCGAAAAACCCTACATTAATGTTTTGTGGCTTGGTACTTTTGTGCTGATGATTGGATTTGGGATTGCTACGGCCAGGAGGTTTAAGGATTTTGCGAAGGTGAAATTATAAAACCTTTTCCTCCTCGATCATTTTCAATATTTCTTCTACGTATTTTCGGTTATTGGATAAGCGGGGAACTTTATTCTGCCCACCGAGTTTGCCTCTTTTTTTCATCCATTCATAAAATGTTCCTTTCTCCACAAAATGAACATGTGGCATTTCCAGTGCGATGTCTTTGTATCTCTTGGCATCGTAATCCGAATTTACGTTGCGTAGAGCCTCATCAAGCGAGTGAATAAATTTCTCTCTGTCATTTGGGGTATTGACAAACTCAACAATCCATTCATGGCTGCCTTTTGAGCCGCGACTGAAAAAGATCGGAGCTGCGGTATAATTGTCAATAATAGCATTTGTGTCTTCGCAGGCCTTTTTAATCGCAGCATCGGCGTTTTCCACCACTACTTCCTCCCCAAATGCATTGATAAAATGTTTGGTCCTGCCGGATATTTTTATTCTGAATGGATTCAACGATGTAAACCTGACAGTGTCGCCAATTAAGTAACGCCAAAGCCCGGCATTGGTAGAGATCAATAGTGCATAGTTGTGTCCGATTTCTACTTCGCCCAGACCAAGGGTTTTTGGATTTTCTTTATCCAATTCATCTATAGGAATGAATTCATAATAAATACCGTAGTCAAGCATTAGCAATAACTCCCTGACATTCATTTGATCCTGAATACCAAAAAAACCTTCAGAAGCATTGTAGGTTTCCAGGTAATTCATATCCTCAAAAGGAATCAGCTGCTGGAATATTTTTTCGTACGGATCAAACGCCACGGCTCCATGGATGAACAACTCAAGATCCGGCCAGACTTCCCTTAAATGTTTTTTGCCCGTGATCTCCAAAATCCGGTTCAACAAAACAATTGTCCAGGTGGGAACTCCGGCAATATTTGTCACATTTTCTTCGATGGTTGTCCGGGCCATTTTTTCAATCTTCTCTTCCCATTCACCCATCAGTGCAATTTCAAGCTTGGGAGTTCGGATCAATTGTGCCCAGAAAGGGAGGTTTTTCATGATAACAGCAGAGACATCACCGTAATATGAATTCGATGTGGTATCGTATTGATTAATTCTTTGACTACCACCAATTGCCAATCCTTTCCCGGTAAACATTTTAGAGTCGGGATAATTATTAAAATAAATGGATAGCATATCCTTGCCACCTTTAAAATGACAGTCCTCAAGCGCTTCCGTTGATACAGGTATAAATTTGCTTCGATCATTGGTTGTTCCGGATGATTTGGCAAACCACTTAATGTTGTTGTGCCAGAGTATATTTTGTTCGCCTTTCAATAATCGGTCGATATACGGATACAGCTTCTCATAAGTAAAAATCGGCACTCTTTCCTTAAATTCTTTTGAATTTCTGATGCTTTTAAAACCAAATTCTTTTCCGAATTCAGTATATCGGGCTTCGCTGACAAGGTTTCTGATCAACTCTTCCTGGACTTCCAGAGGATATTTCATGAACAATTCAATGTCATGAATCCTCTTTTTCATTACCCAGGTGAAGAATGTGTTGATGATGCTCATTGAAAACTATATTTTCCTTTTCAACTCGAAATGTTTTCCCAGATAAACCCTCCGGACCTGCTCGTCATTGGCAAGTTCTTCAGCTGTTCCGGCTTTCAGGAGTTTACCTTCAAACATTAGGTAGGCTCTGTCCGTGATAGACAAGGTTTCGTTTACATTGTGGTCGGTGATCAATATACCAATATTTTTATTTTTTAATTGCGCCACGATGGTTTGAATTTCTTCCACTGCGATCGGGTCGACACCGGCAAAGGGCTCATCCAATAATACAAAGTTTGGATCAACTGCCAACGCCCGGGCAATTTCTGTCCTCCTTCTTTCGCCTCCGCTTAACACCATCCCGATATTTTTACGAACGTGTCCCAGACTGAATTCTTCAATAAGGGCCTCAGCTTTTTTCTTTTGCTCGGCCTTGGATAGTTTGGTTAACTCCAGTACAGCCATAAGGTTTTCCTCAACGGTGAGCTTTCTAAAGACAGAAGCTTCCTGTGCCAGATAGCCAATTCCCATTCTTGCTCTTCGATACATGGGCTCGTGGGTGATGTCTTTATCATCAAGGTGAATCGTGCCATCATTTGGGCTGATCAAGCCAACAATCATGTAAAAAGATGTCGTTTTTCCAGCTCCGTTTGGTCCAAGCAGACCTACGATTTCGCCTTGCTCCACCTCGACCGAAACATGGTTGACAACGGTTCGTTTTTTATAAACTTTTACAAGATTATCTGCTTTCAGCACCATGCTTAATCAAATTTTATATCCTTAGCCCGCAACTGCAACGTAGTGTTGCCCATGAAATTATTTTCCTCAATATAATACGCCATACTAAAACGCATTCCACTTCCTACTAAGTCGCTGTATTGGGCCATGCCAAAAGCAATGACATCAAAAATTTCGTCTTCTTCTTCCTGCTGAACAGAAAACTTAAGATGCTGATCTTTCAGTACCCTGGCATAGCCAGAAATTTTCAATCCGTGAGAGACAAAAACGGGTTGCATGTTGCCGGGTCCGTATGGAGCCATCTGGGCAATGATATGATAAAATTTATTGTTAATGTCATTTAAATCTATGACCGCATCAATCTCAATTTGTGGCGTAAGCTGTTCTTCCAGAATGGTACTTGCAACAACTTCTTCAAATCGTGTTCTAAACGCATCGACATTCCCGACTTCGAGTGTCAAACCGGCAGCGTACATATGGCCACCGTATTGGTCGAGGAGGTCTGAACATTGGGAAATGGCTTCATACACATCAAAGCCTGTAACTGATCGTGCAGATCCCGTTGCTTTTCCGTTTGACTCGGTCAGGATAATGGTAGGACGGTAAAACTTATCCAGGCATCTGGAGGCAACGATACCGATCACACCTTTATGCCAGTCATCCTTAAAAAGAACGGTCGATTTGGCCTTTTTGAATTTTTCATTCTTTTCAATCATCTCCAGCGCCTCCATTGTAATCTCCAGGTCAAAACTTCGACGGCGTGTGTTCTTATCGTCCAATGTCTGGGCGATTTCAGAAGCATCCTCTTCTTTTTCGGAGAGAAGTAATTCTACTGCAGTCTTGGCATGATCCATTCTGCCAGATGCATTGATTCTCGGACCAATGCCAAATACGATATTGGAAATGTTGATCTCATCTCTTAAACCAGATTGCATAATAGTAGCTTTGATACCTGGTCTTGGATGATCATTTAAAATTCTCAATCCGTGATAGGTGAGTATCCTGTTTTCGCCAGTTATTGGTACGATGTCTGATGCTATGCTAATGGCCACAAGGTCCAGGTACTCGTATAGAAAATCCGGGTCGTACTGATTTTCAAGGCAAAAAGCCTGGATAAATTTAAAGCCGATTCCACACCCGGAAAGTTCTTTATATGGATATGGGCAGTCTTTTTGTTTGGGATCAATGATTGCTATTGCTTCAGGAAGTTCATCCCCGGGAAGGTGGTGATCACAGACGATTACATCAATTTTATTCCTGGAAGCGTATCTGGTCATCTCGACCGCTTTTATGCCGCAATCTAGCGTGATAATGAGCGTGTATCCGTTTTCTTTAGCAAAGTCTATTCCTTCTTTTGAAACCCCATAACCTTCCTTGTACCTGTCGGGAATGTAGTAATTAAAGTTTGCATGAAAATGCCTGAGAAAGCCATACACTAACGATACGGCTGTAGTGCCATCTACATCATAATCGCCATAAATCAGTATCTTCTCATTGTTTGCAATCGCCGAATTAAGTCTATGAATAGCCTTCTTAATATCCTTCAGTAAGAAAGGATCATGTAGTAGGTCCAGGGAAGGCCTGAAAAATTCTTTTGCTTGCTGGAAACTTACTATTCCTCTCTGGATAAGGATTTTTGAAAGTACTTCACTGATGTTTAACTCATCGGATAACCTGCTTGCATCTTCATCATTCTGTTCTTCAGGAAAAATCCACCTTTTTGTCATAACCGGTTATCAATTGAAGCCACAAATCTAAATAAACGGTGGCGTATTTTTAAAAGTAATTTGCAAGTTGATACCAAACAAAGGAAATGTCAAGTTTCGTGCATTTGCTATTCTCGGAAACTAGGAATTATTCATCATTATTAGATCTCGTCTTGACTCTATAATTGGAATGAGATCCTTAGCATGCTTGAAACCAAAGTCATTTGAATTGAGTTTTCTGAGTTCGTCAAGGCTGTTTTGATAATTTTTTCTGATTGAATTGATGACTTCATTTTTAGCATTACCTTTCATCTTTCCAATCATTCTGTAAAGCTGCTGGGCCTTAAAGTAGTAGGCAATTCCCAATCGGTATTCTTTAAGTTTATTCCAATGATTGACTACCATTCTTTCGCTCAGATACAATTCACGGTCAATAGAATCGAGGTTTTCGATATAATCAATCCTTTCGTGTACATCAATTTTCGTCTCCGGCGATTTGATGAGAAAATCTTCCTCGTAGAATTCATCAAATGCTACGGGTACAGGCAGTAATTGCCAGGAGGGATCTTCAGGTAAGTGGGTAAGAATAAACGTTTCCGGATCAATTAAAAAATTTGCTTCGAGCTTATATTCAACATTTGTATTATCCGATAAATTCCAATCCGGGAGATTTTTATTTAAAGATGCCCACGTTACATCCAGTAGATGCCATTTTCCATTAATCTGTACAGAATTCCATGCATGGTTGGGAAAGACAATAATTTTTTCATTTGAAAAATAATCTTCCTTGGCATATCCCTGGATAAACCTGGCTTCAATATTGGCATAGCTGCAAAGTGTAAGAAATAAATTGGAAAAGCCTTCACAAACACCTAATCTGTTTTTAAAAACATCTTCAGCCGTTTGGTGCTGCAGCTGATTATTTCGGAGTCCATTTTCGTCATAGACAATATTCTTAGCCATCCAGGAATAAATGCTACGGACCTTTTCCATTTCTGAAAACTCATCCGGGCATAATGCCTGACTTAATTCTTCAGGATTGTTGATATTATGTCCGGAAACTTCAAAGGCATGGCGGTCAATTTTGGCAAATAATTCATTTCGGCTTATCACATAATTTTCCATTTCAGAATTGCCCGAAGAAAGGAGAAAAGAAGAAGGCCGGGCATTTGTTTGCGCCCGGCCCTGCAGTGTCATCAATAAAAATCCTGCTAAAAGTCCAAAAAATCTTAAGGTTGTCAGCAAAATAGAATTGGTTTAGTCAAGCAGAGATTTCTCTCTGCCATATTGTGTTTCAAGGGTTTAATTTAATCTATCAGATTAAATAAAAGAAGTTAACTTACTTACTTATAGTACATTATACTATAATACATTTATTTTAGGTGCAAAATCAGGAAAAATCATTCAAGTAATTGATTTACAGAAAATTACGATAATACGTTTGAATTAAAACTTTAAAAAAAGGTTTAAAGTCTTACATATTTCCTAAGACGGCAATAAGGCGAAAATCAGAAAAATCATATTCAGAGAAGCCGAAGAGATGAGATTCAATTCCATTGTTTTATTGAAATTTGCCAGGTCGGGATTCTTCAATATTTTGAAAAACCACATTAAAAAATAGATGAGAGTGGGTGTGAGCAAGAGTTGAAAGACTATTGCGTGAAGCCAATCAAAGTAAGTCAAATAAAAGTAGATAAACCCTGCATTGGCAATACCAAATACAATGGCCGTAAAGAGAAACGTCCCTTTAATTCCCAGTAACAAACTTATCGTTTTATCGCCTCTTTTTTCGTCTTCTTCGTGCTGGTAAACCTGGGTCATGGGGTAGGATCCCCAAAGGAGAATTGTGGAAAGAATTGCCGGAAGAATATAACTTAACTGAGATAAATCTTCCATTGATAGCTGGTTGATGCCCTGAATAGACGCCAGGAAGATAACAAAACCCTGGAAAAACCCTGTCAGCATCCAGCCAGTAATTGGGTACTTTTTCAATCGAACCGAAGGATGAGAATAAGCTTTCGAAGCCAGCCCATAAAGTAAGATGGAAAGCATAAAAAACCACCCAACAGAAATAGCCAATATTAAAGCGATGAAATCCATGAACAATGAAACATAATATAGTTCCCTGGTAACTTTCGGAGGATTTTTTAAAGCCCCAATACTCTTTTCATCCTTGTCAAAGTAGCTATTAAATCCGTTACTTGCCGGGTATAAAAAGATTTGTAGTACTATAAAAATTAGTACTGTCTCGAAAGCATGAATGTTCTTTGAAATGCTCAATGCAAATAAGTACACAGGCAAAAGAAAAAATGAAAACGGGAAGCGAAGATGTAGCCAGGTGGACTTATGAAACATTATTATCTCAATATACAACAATTTATTATTTAAATGATTAATATAAAAGATGCAAGCTTTTATCACCGCTATTGGTACAGCAGCGGGAAGTTATAAAACTTCTCAAAGTGAGATTTGCAGATTTATGACTCGTTCGCTTCAACTTAATGAAGAGGAAGAAAGAAAGCTTAAAGCATTGTATAAAGCAACCGGAATCCTGCATCGATACTCGGTGATCCCTGATTATGGCAATGAGGTGGAAGAATATCAATTTTACCCAAAAAGCATAAACCTGGAACCGATCCCTTCTACATTTGAGAGACTTTCAAAATTCAGGGAAAAAGTCATTGATCTTTCCAAAAATGCAATCTTCAACTGCCTCCATTCTGCTGATCAAATCCATCTTGAGGATATTACTCATTTGATAACGGTGAGTTGTACAGGTATGTATGCCCCGGGTTTGGATATCGATTTGATAAATGAATTAAGGCTAAATACGACAGTCAAAAGGACAGCTATTAATTTTATGGGATGTTATGCTGCATTTAATGCGCTGAAGGTAGCCCGTGCATTTTGTGAATCTGAGGATAATGCCAAAGTGCTGGTTGTATGCGTGGAAATGTGTAGCCTACATTTTCAGAATAGTAAGGAAAATGACCATTTACTTTCCGCTGCGTTGTTTGGAGATGGAGCTGCCGCATTGCTCGTAGAAAGTAATCCCGGCAAAGGTGTTAATCTGAAATTTGAAGGTGAACACTGTGAACTCTATTCGGACTATGGAGAAAATATGGCCTGGAATATCGGGGATCATGGTTTTGAAATGAGATTGAGCAATTACATTCCTGATTTGATCAAAAATGGCATCAGTGAGCTCGTGGATAAATTAATGGAAAAATCTACTTTTTCTTATGAGAATATATCTCATTTTGCTATTCACCCCGGTGGTAAAAAAATACTGGATGTAGTTGAAAAACAGCTTGGTATATGTCACGAAAAAAATTGTGCATCTCATGCCGTTCTGGCTGAATATGGTAACATGTCCTCGCCTACAATCATTTTTGTTATCGAAAAAATAAGGAACGGTTTGACGCATAAAAACGTTGGCGACAAACTTATTTCACTGGCTTTTGGTCCGGGTCTTACCCTGGAATCCTTCTTATTTAAAGTTGTTTAATTGATCCCTGATTTTTCATATAGAGCTTACCGACCTGAAATTATGGATGATCTCAAGTGCCAGGGAGAGGTGGTGCATCAGACACTACAGGAAATAGCTTTCATCAATAAAACTCTTGGTGGAAATAATGCTACTTTAAGCGGACTTTCCCTTTTGCTGAGGGATAGAAAAGGGGCTTTCAAATTGGTTGACTTGGGATGCGGAGGAGGTGAAATGCTAGGCTATATTTTTAATTGGGGGATTAAAAATGGATTGGATCTGAATCTATGCGGGATTGATGCTAATCCACATATTGTTGAGTTTGCGAGGCGACAAAATAAACACTTTGATTTCTTGTGCAAAGATGTTTCATCTGATGATTTCGATGTTTCCGGTTACGATGTTCTCACATGTACTTTATTCACTCATCATTTTCAAACCGCCCAGCTGTCGATATTAATTAAAAAATGGGTCGATCAGGTGAAAGTAGGTATAGTCATCAATGACCTGCACCGTCATCCATTTGCTTATTATTCCATCAAAATTCTAACCTCGTTTTTTTCCAGGTCCTCCATGGTAAAACACGATGCACCATTATCCGTTTTGAGGGGTTTTTCAAGAAATGAATGGAAAGAAATACTTCACGATGCCGGAATAAATAACTACTCACTCCGTTGGAAGTGGGCTTTTCGCTGGGAATTAGTCATTTACAAACAATAGAATATTTGTAGACAATCATTTTTTTTCAATTTGAATAAAAGTAAATTTTAGAAAACTTTTCAACATCAACGATCGCATTACCATAGCTACCAACCTGGAAGAACGGGTCTTTATCATGGCCTGCTGGTTTAGTATTATCGCTTCCGGACTTTTCTTTTTTGTTGATCTGTTTATTTCAAAAGATTACATATCCCTTCCTCTTGAAGTGATTTCGATTATCATTTTTTTCATTCTTCTACAACTCAACAAAAAAATTCAAAATAAAGTTAGGTTGCACATTTGGTTTGTCGCTTCCATCATCATTCTCACAAATATCGGGTGGTATACCGGTGGTGGGTTTAACATTCCCAACACAAGTATTTTTTACCTGACAGGGATTGCTGCGATTATTATCCTTAGGGGAAAAGTAAAGAATCTCTTTTTGATAATCCTGTTGGTTGATTTTATCATTCTTTCCATGGTCGAATATTATCATCCTGAATTAAAATATTTTCATGCTAATATGTCTCACCAGAATGTTACATCGAATATTTTCATATTGATCACACTCATTCTTGGTGCCGGAGTTTTGTCTTATTTTAAAAACAGGTATGAAGAAGAAAGGGAGATCATTAAGGATCAGGTTGTACAACTGGATGAAAAAAACCAGGAGATCACGATGCAAAATGAAGAACTGATCCAGCAGCATGAAGAGATCCTGACACAACATGATTATATCGAGGAAAACAACCGTAAATTACAGGAAGCCAACGAAGAGATCTCTACAATAAATGATACACTTGAAGAACAAATAAAAAACAGGACAGTGGAGTTGGAGGATCTGTACAAAGACCTGGATATGCTTTTTTACCGTAGTTCACATGATTTCAGAAGGCCTTTGACCAGTTTGATGGGATTGAGCAGAATAGCTTTGATGAGCCTGCAGGATGATGAAAGCATTGAATTATTTCAACAGGTTAGCTCAACTGCTCGGCAAATGGACAGAATGCTGCTCAAATTCTTTATGCTTTATCAGATCAATCATTATCATGACTTTGAACCATTAGCCATTGACAATATTTTGCAGATATCAAAAGACAGACTACTAAACAATGGTACAGATATTCAATTTGAGCATGACATTCAGTTACAGAAGTTTAAAAAGAACGATAACCGAAACAGGATACTTGAGATCATTTTATTCAATCTGATTGAGAATTCGATCATGTTTTGCGATAAGCCAAAAGCCCAGATCATTTGTAAGATTTTGGAAAACAACCAGCACATTCATCTGACTGTTGAGGATAATGGAATTGGCATTCCTGAAAGATACAAGGAAAAGATTTTCGAAATTTACTTTCGGGGCAGTTTGTATTCTACGGGAAATGGCCTGGGACTGTATGTAACCAAAAAAGCTGTGGATCGGCTTGGCGGAAAGATCAAGATTGAAAGTGTGATCGATCATTACACAAAATTTGAGGTGACTTTCCCGATTAATTTCTGATCCATTCGACCTTCTCAGAAATAGGAGTTCTTTTTGTGGTTAGTGGCCATTTTTTAGGAATACCAATGTAAAAAAAGCCCATTAATTTATCTTCCTTTTTCAGGCCAAAATGCTCTTTTGATTCCTCGAAATAGGTGATGCCTCCTGTTCCCCAGTAGCAGCCAATATCGTACACGGCTGCTGTCAAATACATATTTTGAACAGCACATGCTACAGCAGAAATTTCTTCTGTTTCAGGTACGGAATTTTGCGGATCCCTTTTCATGGCGATAACAATGACATGGGAAGCAGAGAGAGGCTTGTGCAAAAGATTTTCGTATTTCTTTTCTGTAAATGTGCCATCAGCTTCAGTTACTTGCTTGTAAACCCAAGATTGAATCTTACCCAATTTCTTAAGGCCTTCTCCGGTAAAAATTTTAAATCTCCACGGTTCGGTAAATTTGTGATTAGGAGCCCAGTTGGCGTTTTCCAACATCTGTTCGATCACTTTATCATCTACTTTTTCGCTGGTATAATCGGCTGGAAAAATCGATCTCCTGTTACGGATGATTTGGTTGAATTCTTCTTTGTTGTATTGCATTCTGACTAAAATGAAAAGTTAATTCCCGCAAAATAGTTTCTTTCCGGTGATGGTTCAAAATATCTGTCACCAAAAGCATTTAAATCATTGCCAAGGCTGTATTTCTCATCCAATAGATTATCAATTCCGGCAAAAACGTCGATTGTTAGTTTTCCTTTACTCCGCCATCCAAGTTTCAAATCAACCAAATTGTAGTTATCCGAATAAACGGTATTAGCATCGTTCAATGGAATTTCATCCGTAAAGTTATAACTGAAGAATAAATAAACACCGGGATTGGTTTCCATCTGAAAAGTAGTAACAAAAATGTGAGGTGCCGTTCCTGTCAGATCATTTCCGGAATAATCGGTGTTTTCGCCGCCATCCGATTTCACATAATCACTAAATTGAAAATCATGAAAAGTGTATGAGGTCTGAACTCTCATGGAATTGATAAACTTATCCGGTTGTTTGATGATCTGCCAGGCAATCAACGCTTCAATACCCTTTTGAGAAGTTTTTCCGGCATTGTTAAACAAAGAATTTCCTCCTTCTGCAATCTGGCTGACGATTGTCTCATTTTGCTGCATATAAAAGGCTGTCAGGTCATAAAGTATTTTGTTGTTCAAGAGATTTCCCCGGATCCCGATTTCATAATTTACTCCTTTTTCTGCTTCCAGATCGGTATTGATCGAACCATCACTGGTGCGAATCTCATCCTGTGTGGGTGGTGAAAATCCCTTGCTGATGCTGGCATGGGCAGAAGTATGCGAATTAATTTTTCTTACGAGCCCAATCCTGGGAGAAAAAACCGGATCAAACTCTCTGACAATGGAATAGCTGCTATCCGTGACAACTTCTCTTAAGCGGTCAATGTTATATTTCAGATAATTGACACTTGCACCAATGGTCACAATCCAATCGGTTCTTGTAGAATATTCAGCCTGGCCAAAGATAAATCCCTGGTTAATAATTGATTCATCTTCAAACCGAAGATTACCGGCAAAGCCACCATTATTGTCATGGTTGTTGGCGTGGAATTTTCCATATTGATATTCCAATCCGGCGGTGATGGACAATTGGTTACTCCAAAGCATATTGTTGTGGAAAAAAACACTCCTTCCTCCGACCCCGGTTGATCTTTCCAGTTCATAATTGGTGATAAAAGGATTTTCTTTGGTTCCATTTGAATAGTAGATGGAAGTGATATTTCCAAAATTGCTGTTCCAGTTATATTGATTACTCAATCCAACCAGAATATTCTCATGATCAATGTATGAATTTTGGTCGATGGCAATTTGCCTGGCTTGTCTTGGGTTTTCGTCAAATTGCTCTTTTGTCAATCCACCTGGTAGTTGATAATACAAATCAGAATACAGCATGTGAGCTGAGATTTTCCCCTTTTCGGAATACTGAAAAACATTTCTGTATTGGAAGACATTTCTGTCGAATTTGGTTTGTTCACGATACCCATCTCCTTTTTGTCCTGCATACCTCAGGTTACCCTGAAAATTATCCTCTGCATATTCTACACCCAGATCCAGTTTTTTAAATCCAAAGGAACCAAAAGAAACTCCCACCTGTCCATCAAACCCATCCGATAAAAATTTGTCTGATTTTAAATTGATCACACCTCCCATTCCAGCGCCATAAATGCTGCCGGATGGTCCCTTGATAATCTCCATTCGGTTCACATTTTTGTTATCAAGAAAGTATAGAAAAGTATTTCCTGTAGGATCCGTAAAAGGGATTTCATTCCAATAGACTTTTACATTTCTCACACCAAAGGGAGCTCTCAGCAAGCTTCCACGGATACTCATCCGGTAGCTCATCGGCGACCGTTCTTCCATTCTTACACCCGGGGTAGTATTAACCGCCCGAACCAATGATTCCTGGCTATATTGATTGATCGTGTGTTCATTGACAAGATTATATCCTCCTGCTACAGACAGAAAATCCCGGTTGTTTTCAAATCCTTTTATTTCAATGGTTTTGAGAACCTGGTAATCGGGTTCCAGGAAAATCGTTTTTCGAACAAAGTTTTCGCTGAGGCTAATTGTTTCCGGCTGATAACCTAAAAACCGTACTTCGTATTTCCCTTTAGGAATTTCTTTTGTTATATGTCCTGATGAATCGGTAGTAAATATTTGATCCGAAGAAAGATTTCGAATAGTAGCACCGACAAGGGGAGTTTGGTTTTGCTCATCGGCAATTATCAACGTGGTCTGGGCTTTTGCCGTCAAATTAAGCAAAAGCCAAAAAATGATGAAAAGAATGCATTTATTTGTCGAAAAATCAACCATGGAAATTTTTTACACCTATATAATTCAAAGAATCCAGCCTGCAAGATTATAATAAATAAATGTAACTTTGGCTCAATTTTTTAACAAAGGTCGAAAATTAAAAATTAACTGAATGAGACGCAGGTTGCTTGGCGCAGGAGCGGATGAACTTTCATATGAGATCAGGGCGATTGTAAAAAAGGCTGAACAGATCAAAGCCCTTGGTCAGGATATTGTGTGGGAAAATATTGGTGATCCGGTACAGAAACATGCCCAGGTTCCGGATTGGATCAAGGAGATCATCAGTGATCTTGCAAAACAAAATGAAACATATTCCTACTGTCATTCGAAAGGTGTGTTGGCTACCAGGCAGTTCCTGGCAAACAAAAGTAATTCACTTGGCGGAGTTCAGATCTCACCGGAAGACATTCTGTTTTTCAACGGATTAGGCGACGCTATTGGAAAAATCTACCAATTCCTTCTTCCCACAGCTCGTGTGATTGGCCCGTCACCAGCTTATTCGACACATTCATCCGGTGAAGCGGCACATGCTAATGACCACCCTATCACTTATAAGTTGGATCCGGCAAATAACTGGTATCCCGATATGGAAGATTTGTACAATAAGATCAAGTACAATCCGAATATTGTGGGTATCCTCATCATCAATCCAGATAATCCAACCGGAAGGGTTTACCCATTGGACATTTTGAAGCAATTCGTAGAGATTGCAAAGGAGTTTAATCTTTTTATCATTACCGATGAAATCTACGTGAATGTCGTGTATAATGGTGTGAAAGCTTATTCTCTCCCTGAATATATTGGCGATATTCCAGGAATAGCCTTAAAAGGGCTGTCCAAAGAAGTTCCATGGCCCGGCTCCAGGTGTGGATGGGCAAAGTTTTATAATCGCGACAAAGACAAGGATTTTGACAAACTTTGTACAACTCTTGAAAATGCAAAAATGCTGGAGGTGAGCTCCACAAAGCTTCCACAACTGGCAATTCCTAAAATATTTGGTGATCCCCGCTATCCGGACCATTTAAAATGCAATAATCAGAAAATCGGTCAGCGCAGTAAGAAGATCTCGGAAATTCTCGGCGAGGTGAAGAGTATTTATTTCAATGAAACGCAAGGAGCCTTTTATAATACCATTGTTTTCAAGGAAGGCATGCTTAAACAGGGTCAAAAACTTCAAATAGAAAATCCGGAAATAAGAAAGCTTGTGGAAGGATGGACGGCAGATCCTGAAATGCCGTTAGACAGACGGTTTGTATATTACTTGCTGGGAGCCAAAGGAATCTGTGTTGTCCCAATTTCTTCTTTTTGCTCGGATTTGATGGGATTCAGGGTGACGCTTTTGGAAGAGGATGAAGGGATTTTGGAAAGTACTTTCCGGGGGATTAAGGATGCTTTGGAGGAGTATTTGGGGTAGGTAGGAGCTGGGAAGCCATTCACATTTAAAGGAAGTTTGAGGAATTCAACACCGTAAAATCATCGTTAAGTCTATTATTCTTCATTTAATTTAAAAGGCAATAGCGCATTATTTTCATTTTAATTCTAAAATATTAGGATTTTTGTCTTATTTATTATTATTATTACAAATAACACCTTTATAAAGGTGTTATATTTATAAAAATTCTCAATTAAGATGTCTTTAAAGTCTGTATCTGAAAAACAAATCATTGATAGGCTAAAATTTGAAAACCCTTGGTGGGTAAGCAAGGAAATAGAGGAGTTCTACCATGAAATGCCACGAAGACTTTATTTTAATCTATTTAAACCACTGGTGTACGAGACAGAAATTAAAAGAGCTTTACTTCTCATGGGACCACGCAGAGTGGGAAAAACTGTTATGCTCTATCATACGGTTCAAGATTTAATTGATTCGGGTATTTCTCCGAATAGGATTGTTTTTATAACTGTTGAGAGTCCCGTTTACATGAATATTGGGTTGGAAGAAATGCTACAGTTTTCACTGATAGCTTCGGGATTAGATGAACCTGCTGGACTATTTGTGATTTTTGATGAGATTCAATATTTAAAGAATTGGGAAATACATCTTAAATCATTAGTTGATAGCTATAAGAAATGTAAATTCATTGCATCAGGTTCTGCAGCTGCTGCCTTAAAATATAAAAGTATAGAAAGTGGGGCTGGAAGATTTACCGATTTCTTACTCCCTCCCTTAACGTTCAATGAATATATACACTTAAAAGATCTTGAATCACTAATCATACCTTCTCAAGTTAATTGGAAAGGTTCCAATAAGATATTTTATTCTACTACGCATATTGAGGAATTAAATCGTCACTTTATTGACTACTTAAATTACGGAGGTTATCCGGAAGTAATTTTTTCTGAAAAAATAAAAGCCAACCCAGGTAGGTTCATCAGACAGGATATAATTGATAAAGTACTTTTGAGAGATTTGCCTAGCCTTTATGGAATACGAGACGTTCAGGAACTTAATTCTTTGTTTACTACTATATCATATAATACTGGAAGTGAATTTTCATTAGAGACTCTAAGTAAAGAATCTGGTGGAGTAAAAAAGCAAACCATTAAAACATATATTGAATACTTAGAATCAGCATTTTTGATTAAAACTGTAAAAAGAGTGGGTCAAAATGCAAAAAGATTTCAGAGGGATAATTTCTTTAAAATTTATCTTACCAACCCATCTCTGAGAGCTGCATTATTTTCTCCAATTTCTGCTACAGATGATATGATTGGTAATATGGTGGAGACAGCCATTTATGCTCAGTGGATGCACAGGGATTGGTTTACCCCATGGTACGCAAGGTGGCAAAATGGTGAGGTTGATATGGTTTGCTTATCGGATTCAAACTTTAATCCCATTTGGGCATTGGAGGTTAAGTGGTCAAACAGATATTTTGAAAGGCCAAAAGAATTAAAGAGTCTTTTGAAATTCAGTCTAGAAAATGAGATGGAAAATGTTTTGGTAACTTCAATTGATAAGGAAGGTACAAAGAGCATTGATGGAATTAATTTTCATTTTTTTCCAGCAGCTACTTATGCTTATACGGTTGGCAAAAATACCTTGAAGATGAAAGGAAGTTAATAGCTAATATACTAATCTGTATTATCTGAATCATATCTAATTCAAGTAATATCCGACTTTCACATCTTTCATGTCATCCTTAAACCTCCCCCACATACTCATACCCAATCCCTTCCACCGTCTCTTTCACCTTGTCCAGGTTGATCTTTTCCCCTGAGATCTTCACTTTGGAGGTGGCTAAATCGACATCAATTGCATGGACGCCTTCGATGGTGTGAAGGTTTTTCTCAACATTTGCTTTGCAGTGGTTGCAGGTCATTCCATTGACCAATACTGTTTTTTGTTCCATATCATTTAATGCTTTCAAGGTGGAAACCTCTGAACTAGATTCTTTAAAGAAAAGATTTTTATAGCGTATCAAATATCCATTGATGATCAATCCGATCAATAAAATGGCTGAAGCGACCGACAACCAATAGGGTGGAAAATGAGTCTCATGTTCATGTTCTGTCATTTCCATGACCGGTAAGGTAAACCATTCCCGTGGGAGGAATTCGTTGACCAGGATCCCGAATAAAATCGCTCCGCTGATAATCGATATCATGTAGCTCATAAGCGCCTTTCTGCCCATTACATTTCCAATAACGGTGATGGTTGCGGCATTTGTAGCTGGACCGGCCATGAGGAAGACAATGGCAGCTCCGGGCGATAATCCTTTTGCAATCAGCACAGCCGCTATCGGAACAGAACCAGTCGCACAGACATACAGTGGTACAGAAGCCAGTAGCACGATTGCCATGCTCAGGTATTCACTATCAAGATAATTTGTAAAGAAATCATCGGGAATGGCTACCGCCATCAAAGCAGCCAATAGCAATCCTATGATTAGCCATTTGGAAATGTCCTGAAGAAATGTGACGAAAGCATAGCGTAACATTGTCACAAAAGAGCTGCCTTTTGATCTTTCTACTGTTGATGTTTGACTTTTAATAACATTAAGCTCATCAGCTTCTTTGTCAGATTGATTGGTAATAACTCCTCCCATTATTCCGGAAATAAAGGCGATGATCGGCCGGATGATAGCCATCGGCAGGCCCAGCATGGAATAGGTAACTAAAATCGAATCAACTCCCGTTTGTGGAGTGGAAATGAGGAATGCGTTGGTTGGTCCTTTAGCTGCTCCATTTTTGTAAAAGCTTATTCCAGTTGGGATCACCCCGCACGAACAAAGTGGAAGTGGAATGCCAAACAAGGAAGCGTTCACGACCGACTTCAGGTTTCGCCCTCCCATAAACCGGTTGACCTTTTCTCCTGGGAAATAAGCGTGCAAAATCCCGGCAATGAGAAAGCCTAAAATGAGATAAGGCGCCATTTCAGCGGTCAATTCCCATAAGGCAATAAAATATTCTTGAATATATTGTAGGATCATTTCCATACCATTCAAATATACAACTGAAATCGCGATGTGGTTTTATAAAATATTAGGTATTGGTTATAAAATTGTCATGAATTCACTATTTAAAAATTATGAAAAACCTCATAAAACTAGAAGACACTGCATTTTTTCTACTTTCCTTATACTTTTTTCTCCAGCTGGATATCAGTTGGTGGTGGTATGCTGCTTTCATTTTAGTCCCCGATATTGGGATGATCGGTTACGCCATGAACAAGTCAATTGGCGCAGTGACTTATAACATTTTTCATCATAGGGGAATTGCTGTTTTACTTCTTTTGATTTCCTGGTACAGCCATGTTTTTTGGCTGGAGGTTGTTGCTGTTATACTATTATCGCATGGGAGCCTTGACCGTATTTTTGACTATGGTTTGAAATACAAAGATGATTTTAAGCATACCCATATGCAGGAACTTTAGCACCAAGCGAATTTCAGAGGAAGAATTCGATCAAAAAATTTCAATGTTCAAATTACAAATGTCAAATAAACATCAATATCCAACGGGCAGATTATCAAACGATTGAGTATTGGATTTTCTATTTTTGTGATTTGTTTGTCATTTGAGCTATTGCTATTTGAAGCTTGCCAAATGTCTCAACAGGCTTTCAGATTGATTTGAAATTTTGGACATAAAAAAGCTCTCCGAAGCCTTAGTATTTTATCTCCCTCAACGAAATTAAATCTGGCCCGGAGAGCTGTGATATAGACTTAAACGAAAAAGTCTTTAATACATTTCAGTTTGTGAAAAGAAAAAAGATCCTTCCAGTGCAGCATTATCATCCGAATCGGATCCATGCACGGCATTTTGCTCGATAGATTTAGCAAATAGCTTTCTGATCGTTCCATCCTCCGCCTTGCTTGGATCAGTTGCCCCGATCAATTTCCTGAAATCTGCAACAGCATTTCCCTTCTCCAGGATTATAGCAATGATCGGTCCTGATGACATATATTTGCATAGAGATTCATAGAAAGGTCTTTCCTTATGCACCGCATAGAACTGCCCCGCTCTTGCTGCTGAAAGTAAGGTCTTTTTCATTGCAACAATTCTAAAACCGGCTTCTTCGATCAATTTAATGATGGCCCCGCTATTACCTTCTGCGACAGCCTCCGGCTTTATCATTGTAAAAGTTTTGTTACTCATAGTCGTTCTTCTGATTTAAGATTGAGTGGCAAAATTAAAAAATATTGTCACTTTTTAAGGGAAAATTAACCTATTAGATCAAAATTGACCAATTCACACATTTTAACATATTTACAATAGTGACAATAAATAATTAATACTTGAAAAGATATATTGTACTTGTATTAAAATATTTATAATAAATCGAAAAATTATTAAAATCGAAACCACCTTTTGAGATAAATTTTTTGTTTTCAATATTTTATTCGCAGCTTTGCTGTTTCTTTTGCCGGCAGGCATTTTTTACGGTATGCGAGATCTGAAAAATTTTAAAAAATTAATTGACTCTCCAAAGAGGGTTGTGATCACCACCCACTATAAACCAGATGCCGACGCGTTGGGTTCTTCTTTGGGTCTGGCTGAATTTTTAAGGAAAAAAAAGCATAATGTATCTGTGATCACCCCATCCGATTATCCGGATTTCTTATCGTGGATGAAGGGAAATGATAAGGTAATTAATTATGAAGCAAATGGAAACCAGGAAAAATCTGCTAAACTCATTGAAAAAGCAGATATTATCTTTTGCCTTGATTTCAATAATCTGAGCCGGATCAATTCGTTGGGTGAAAAGGTTCAGGCTGCTTCAGCTATAAAAGTTCTGATCGACCACCATTTGGAGCCTGATAATTTTGCCGACTACGAATTCTGGAGCACTGAGGCTTCTGCAACATCGGAATTGGTTTACGATATGATCGTCGCGCTGGGAGAGAAAGATTTGATAGATGTTAAGATCGCTGAAAATCTTTACGCGGGAATCATGACAGACACCGGTCAGTTCAAACACCCGAATACGAACCGAAATGTTCACATCATTACAGCTGAGTTGATGGAAATCGGAGCCGACGTTTCAAAAGTGGGAAAGCTGATCTATGACAATAATTCCATCGACAGGTTGAAATTTACCGGCTTTGCGTTGAGTAAGCGGCTAACTGTTTTACCGGAGTACAACACCGCCTATTTTGTCATCAGTAAAAGGGATTTGGCAAAATTCAATTCAAAAACAGGCGACACAGAAGGATTGGTTAATTATGCCCTGTCATTAAAAGGAGTAATATTTGCATGTCTGATCTCGGAAAGAAATGATGGAGTTCGTCTATCACTTCGGTCGAAAGGCAAATTTCCTGTTAATAAATTCGCAAAGGAAAATTTTGATGGCGGCGGACACCGAAATGCCGCAGGAGGAACTTCAGACCTTAACCTCGAAAATACAGTTGAAAAGTTCATAGGACTCCTCCCCAAATACAAACACTTGTTGATAAAAAACTTTAAAAAAGAAATCAAAATATGAGAAAATTTATTCAAGCCAGCTTTTTTGCGCTGGCAATTTTTGCATTGTCCTGTGGACAGAAGAACGACTTTGTCCAATCCGACACGGGTGGTTTTGAATACAAATACATCGAGCGTGGAGATGGCAAAGCAATAGAAGTGACTGACTTTATCGCTTATAATGTTGACTATTTTAATGATGATAAGTTGTTGATCTCATCTTCGTCGGATCGTGGTGGGATGCCGATTATTTTTAAATATAGTGAACAGATGGTTAGCGATACGACACCAATGCTTGTGGCGATAAAGATGTTGAAAGAAGGTGATAGTGTGGCGTTTAAATTTAATGCCGATGAATTTTATAAAAATTCATTTGGGCGGCCCTTACCGGATACCATTGAAGCAACGAGTTCGATTCTGGCTTACATGAAAATGGAGAATGTTATTCCGGAAGATTCATTCTCAGTGTATATGGAGGGAATTGAGAACAAAACAATGGAAAAGGAAATAGTTGTAATTGATGAGTACCTGGCGGAAAATGACATCGAAGCACAAACCACCGAATCGGGGCTAAGATATGTCATTTTAGAAGAAGGGACCGGTGAAGGCCCTGAAACAGGTGACACCGTATCGGTTCACTATACCGGAACCCTTTTTGACGGAACTAAATTTGATTCTTCACTTGATAGAGGTGATCCCATTAAATTTCCATTGGGACAGGGGAATGTTATTGCTGGATGGGACGAAGGAATTGCTTTGCTAAACAAGAATGCAAAGGCTAAGTTTTTTATTCCTTCAAAATTAGGTTATGGATCGAGAGGTGCCGGAGGTGCAATTCCACCAAACAGCATTCTGATCTTTGAGGTCGAGCTGGTCGATTATTAATTAGAAAAATTATACCGGAAAAAGCTTAGTTAATTTTATATTGACTAAGCTTTTTTTATTTAATAGAGTATATTCAAACTTTTAACTAGCTATTACCCATTTAATACTGCCATCATGAAAATTTGTCTGGCCTCAAATAATGAAAACAAACTAAGGGAAATAAAACATAAGCTTGGCGAAACGTTTGAAATTGTAAGTTTGGCTGATATTGGGCACGTTGGCGAGTTACCCGAAAATCAAAAAACTCTGGAAGGAAATTCCCTGGAAAAGGCGGAATACATTTATAAAAACTATGGAATTGATTGCATCGCCGACGATACAGGACTGGAAGTGGTAGCGCTGGATGGCGCCCCCGGTGTTTACTCCTCAAGATATGCCGGTCCACATAAAAGTTCGGAAGACAACATGAATTTACTTCTAAAAAATTTACAGATAAAAGAAGACCGGAGAGCTCAGTTCCGCACCATTGTCACCTTGATCATGAATGGAAAAACCAAGCAATTTGAAGGAAGGGTAGCTGGGAAAATTTCAAAGACTAAATCGGGCCAGGAAGGATTTGGCTATGACCCGATTTTCATTCCGAAGGGTTATGAGCAAACTTTTGCTGAAATGTCTTTGGATGAAAAAAACAAGATAAGCCACCGCAGTGAAGCCGTTGAAAAACTCGTAAAATTTCTGCTCAAAAAAGCGAAGGAATAAATAGTTAATCGCAATATGGAACAGAATTTTGATTTGAATTATACTTATAGTTTCCTCTTGATGAGAGATTTAGAGGTGTGTTCATTAATAACACAAATAATTCAAATCAAAATAAATTGTAGCATCATTCATTTCTGATATTGATATTGCGATGGGAAAGAATTTCATCGTCGGCGTTTCAGGAGGAAGTGGTTCAGGGAAAACCTTTTTTATCCATAGGTTACTAGATGTATTGCCAGCTAATCAGGTCTGCCTGATCTCCCAGGACAACTATTATCGAAATATCAAAGAAGTGCCGGTCGATTCGAATGGTATCGAAAACTTTGATACGCTTGAAGCAGTTGATTTTGTGTCGTTTGCGAGAGACCTGGAATTGCTAAAGAATGGTCATGAGGTCAATTTGGTTGAATATACTTTCAATAACAGAAATAAAGCACCCCGTAGTATTACTCTTACTCCGGCTCCTGTTGTGATTGTGGAGGGCATATTTGTTTTCTCTAATCCTCAACTGTTCAATGAGCTCGACCTGAAAATATTTATTGACGCTTCAGACAAAGTCAGGATCCGGCGACGGATCGAAAGGGACAGGCAGGAAAGGGGATATGATGTGGATGATGTGATGTATCGCTACCAAAATCACGTTACCCCAACGTATTTAAAATACATCGACCCTTTTAAAAGCCAGGCAGACCTTGTAATCAACAATTCAGGAAATATTGATAAGGCAATTGAAATGGTCGGATTGTTTCTAAGGAAACAGCTGGACTCTACTGATAATCATTGACTCCAATTGCCTGAAAAACATACATTTTGCTTGATAATGTTTGAATAATTTCTACTTTTGCTGCCCACTTTTCAAACTAGAATACGTTGAATAGGATTTTGCTCATTTTCTGGATGATTATTACCCTCAGCTCTGCCTTGAGTTACGATGGGTTGGCGATCAATGGAACGCAGGAATCTGCCATTGAAAAAACATCAGATCAAACTGATGGCGAACAAGATCCTCCGGTTGAAGTATATAAACTTCAAATCGACAAAACGTACTCTCCTACTCTACAGATCGATTTTCACGCTGATCTGAATTTTGAATTTGAATTTCCTGAATTACGCGACAATAGCACCAACCTTAACCGGTTAGACGAAAAGGAAAGTAAAGAATATTTCAAAACCCTATTTCACTTCATCATATCCCCTAATGCTCCTTAGGATTCATTAATTATCACAATTGCCAAATAACTTGTTAAAGAAATCAAGGTGTTTTCCACATAGTGAAAACGATTCTACTAATTGAATTAAATTAATAATAAAATGAAAAATAAAGGTTTTATCGTAGCAATTACGATAGTCATTACACTGCTTTGTTTGTATTATTTGCAGTTTACATTTGTCTCGAGAAATATTTCTCAGGACGCGAGGGAATATGCGCGGGACGCATCAGGAGCTGTCGACTTTTCCAAAAGACAAGCTTACCTGGATTCCATATGGAATGAACCTGTATATTCCTTTTTGGGAAAATCATTTACTTATAAAGAAGTAAAGGAAACGGAACTTTCGCTTGGTTTGGACTTGCAGGGAGGTATGCACGTTACGCTTGAGGTTTCTCCGGAAGATATAGTAAGAGGATTGAGCGGTAACCCCAATAATCCAAATTTGGTTCAGGCGCTTCAGCAGGCAAATGAAAAACAAAAAACCAGCCAGGACCCTTATGTGGATCTGTTTTATCAGTCCATTCAGGAAATTGATCCTGATCTAAAGTTGGTCAATTATTTCCTTAGTGCGGCAAATCGCGATCGTTTCAACAGCGATATGCAGGACAGTGAGGTTCTTGGGATCATCAGAACAGAAGTAGACGAAGCGATCGACCGTTCTTACCAGATCATTCGATCGAGGATTGACCAGTTTGGTACTTCTTCTCCTAACATTCAGCGAATTGCCGGATCGGGTAGAATTCAGATTGAATTACCTGGCGTTGAAAACCGTGAAAGGGTTAGAAACCTTTTGCAGGGAGTTGCTAAGCTTGAATTTATGGAAGTGGTCGAGCTTTATGATATGGCTGAAACCATCCAGGCGGTCAATGAAGTATTAGTGGATGAAGAAAATGCAAAAAAAGAAGATATTGATCTTGATACGGATTCACTTACTGAGCCAACAGAAGAAGGGGATCTGGCTTCTTTACTACAAGATGGCGGGGATACATCAAGCCTGGAGAACATAGCACAAGACTCAACAACGTTAGATTCTTTAGCTAACACACAAATCTCAGAGTTTTTAACATTGATAGGTTATCCTTATGGAGTTGTGAACCTGAAAGATACTGCCAGGATCAACAAGATATTGAAGAGACTGATGAGCGGTGATCTTAAAGGCTATATGCCAGGGAATGTTAAATTTTTATGGGATCACAAACCTCAAACAAATGATGCCGGCGATGAAATTATCTACCTGTATGCAGTAAGAACAGGAAGGGGTGGTGAAGCTGAGCTGACAGGCGAAGTGATTACAGATGCTGTACAAACTTTTGACCAGTCCAGCCGTCCGGCAGTTTCTATGACCATGAACTCAACAGGCGCCAAAAAATGGCAAAGAATGACCGGTCAGCTGATTAACCACAGGATAGCCATTGTCCTGGATGACAGGGTTTATTCTGCACCAAATGTAGAAAACGAGATCGGTGGTGGCCGATCAGAGATCATGGGTAATTTTACCATGCAGGAAGCATCTGATTTGGCAAGTGTGTTAAAAGCAGGAGCTTTACCTGCACGGGCAAGGATTGTGGAAGAAGCAATTGTAGGGCCCTCTTTAGGTCGTGAAGCAGCAAATCAAGGTGTTAAATCAATGCTGATCGGTCTCGCATTGGTTGTGCTTTTCATGATCATTTACTACGCAAAAGGCGGTTTAGTAGCGAATGTCGCTTTGATTTTCAACATATTTTTTATTCTTGGAATTCTTGCACAGCCAGGATTAGCGGCATCCCTGACCTTACCGGGTATTGCTGGTATCGTCCTGACAATCGGTATGTCAATCGATGCCAATGTGCTGATTTTTGAAAGGATCAGGGAAGAATTGCGACTGGGTAAACCATTGCTTAGAGCCATTGATCTGGGATATGATAAAGCCTTCAGTTCGATCATTGATGCCAATGTGACGACATTCCTGACTGCTGTTATTCTATTTGCATTTGGTTTGGGCCCTGTAAAAGGTTTTGCTACCACCCTCATGATAGGTATCGTCTGTTCATTTTTCTCTGCAGTATTCATTACCAGGGTTATCATTTCGTGGATGAGTAAGAAGGGAGATAAGAGTAAAATTTCTTTTTCGCTTCCTTTTACACAAAATCTTTTCAAGGATATGAATATTGATTTCCTTTCTAAAAGAAAGATCTTCTATGGCATATCAAGTGCATTTATTGTTATTGGGTTGACATTGGTTGTCATTGAGGGTGGTCTGAATCTTGGTGTTGACTTTACAGGTGGCCGATCTTATATCGTAGCCTTCAACAATCCTGTGGTGGCTTCTGATATTGAAATAAATCTCGCTGATGATTTTGATAATGCCGGTACGGAGGTAAAAACTTACGGTTCAAACAGTGTTGTAAAGGTGACTACCAGTTACCTGGTTGGTGATGAATCTCCTGAAGCGGATAATCAGGTAGAGCAGGCCCTCATAAAAGGAATTTCAGATTTTACGGGACTGGAATTCATCCAGGATGATACACAAGTGGATGATACACATTTCACCATCAGCGGATCATCGAAAGTGGGGGCAACCATTGCGGATGATATAAAAACCTCATCTATGTGGGCAATCTTATTTTCGTTGGTTGTCATTTTCCTTTACATTCTGATAAGATTTAAAAAATGGCAATACAGCTCCGGAGCAATTGTCGCAGTTATTCACGATGCTTTATTCGTAATTGCTGCATTTGCATTTGCTCGTTTGTTTGGAAAAGCATTTGAAGTTGACCAGGTATTTATTGCTGCGATGCTGACTATTATCGGTTATTCAATCAACGATACTGTTGTAGTGTTTGACAGGATCAGGGAAAACATTGCCGAACGGCCGCATGAGAAGAATATTGATACCTTCAATATGTCATTGAATAATACCATTAGTCGGACGTTGATCACTTCATTGACAACCTTGTTTGTGGTATTTATCTTATTGGTATTTGGCGGAGAAGTATTGAGAGGATTTTCTTTTGCATTGTTTGTAGGAATTATGGTTGGTACATATTCTTCCATATTCATTGCGACGCCAACCGTGTTGGATCTAAGCAAAAGCCTGAAGCCTAAAGGGGATATATAGAATTTATTTGATAAAAAAGAAGCTGTCACAACTAAAAGGATGAGGTCGTTCTAAATTTATTTTGGGATCAATTCTTGTGACAGCTTCTTCTATTTTAGTCCTTTAATAATTTCCCCAACCTCCCTGGCATTTTCCATATTTATTACGTGCGCGCCATCTGGAATAACCTCTATTTCTGAACCATTGTAATACTCATTAAGCTGGTAACCCGTTTTTAAAGGGATCAACTTGTCTTCTTTTCCCCAGATGATCGTTACAGGCCCGGAATATCGAAGATCCCAGTTTTTGATTTTTTCTTCATGGGAAAATAGATATTGGAGAAGCTCTTCTTTGTGCTCCCACTGATTGGAATAAAGTATTTGTGAGGGTTTATTGAGTGCAAAGGCAGGATAGTTATATGGATCATGAAAAGTTATTCTGAACAGATCTTTCAATGCCTTTCCATTTGTCGGAAGGAGAATTTCCGAAATCTGGTCATAGCCATATACCCTGGCAAGTGAGTCCGCATGAGACCTGCTGGCAAATTTTGAGAGGGCATCGATTAGTATCAGCTTTTCTGTTTTATCGGCATATTCATGGGCAAATATTCCGGCAACCAGGCCACCGTAAGAGACTCCGGCTATCCACATGTGTTCAATGCCTTCCCTCTCTAATGTTTTTTTCAATTGTCTGGCCTGGAAGCGGGGATCATAGATAGGGTAATCAGAAGTGCTTTCTCCAAAGAAAATCAGGTCAGGAATATAAAGCGTAAACTCATTGTGTAGTTCATCTACCAGATCTTGCCATTGAATTTGAGGTACAGGGCCAAAACCATGGATCAACACCAGGTTTATTTCGCCTTTACCGACTTTTCTCATTTTAATAGTTGACGAATCGAGTTTATGATGAGTGGACTTGGTATTTAAATCATGGTAAAAATTTTCAGATTTATCGATGTATTGCTGAGTCAGATTACAACCAAAAAAGCACAAACAAATTGGCAAAAGAGTGTATCTAAATTTCATCGATTAAAGTTCTCCTGATCATACAATGATAATAAAATCGACATTAAAAAAATGGTCATAAAATTTTTTAATCAACTGATAAGGAGCGTACTAGTTGTCTATCTAACCTTTTTTACTTAAATTATTTGAACTCTTCAAATCAACCCAACTATGGACAAATATGCCGTTCTTGACCTGCATATTTCACATGGATATTTTACGCTTACACAAGAGAATATCCGGAAATATAAATACTTCAAATTCAAAAAAACCTTCTGGCAGATTGTCAAATTTATTCTAATTCAGGATCAATTTTCTAAAATTAATCCTGTCATTCAGATGGGTTACAAATTCATTGCCCAGGCACTAAAGAAACGAAGTGAGAATTACTTCTTTCTGTTAGATTTTAAGAATTCAATTCTCAAAGAAACTTAAAATAAATTCTATGAATTATAGCCAACCTTTCAATCCATTCACATAGATGTCAAAAATTTCCGTCACATTGGCGCTTTTATTTATAACCCTTACCTCGTGTGACAGGGATGAAGAAAAGCAATTTCTGATCACCAAGATCCGGTCTGTTTCGAAATTAGCCACAGCTGAAGTAGTGGTGACAAAGTTAGTGGGTGGAGATCTGAACGACCGGGGCATAAAAAGCTGGTTTCGGGATATTAATGAAAAAGTCATTTTCAATACAGAGGCTACCATCAAGTACGGCATTGACCTGAGGAAATTGAGCAATCAGGATATTTCCATCAAGGGGGATTCTATTCATATTTATTTACCTCCGGTTGAGATTTTGAATTTTTCCTATCCACACGAAAAATTTGAGCAGCTCTATCCGGTTTCTCATTTTGATAAAATCAACAACCGGCTCAAAATTGAAATCCTGGATGAGTATTTCCGCCAGGCGGAAGTAGATATTCGCAAAAAATTGAAATTGTTCAACCTCGACTCGGAAATCGAGATCAAAACCAGACTTTTTTTAGAAAGTTTCCTTCAGAAGTTTCAATTCCACAACGTCGTAATCGAATTCAGAGAGGAGGAAAATGCTTAGCCTGATCAACTGGAAAATATTATTGTATGGCATCGCCATTTTGGGGATCGGAATATTTGCTGCCATATCCTGCAAAAAGAAAGTTGAAATTGATGACACGGTTATTTCATTAAAGGAAGTGAATGACATCGGAGAACTAATCACGGCGGAATATTACGGAGAAGTATTGTCAGGATTGTCGATGATCTATTATGAGGAATTAGATACCCTCATGAAGTATAATTTTGATGAGATTATATCTGAAGTGGCTTCTGTAGAAGAAGAAATTGATAAGGTTTTTGAACCCAAAATGGTCGCTATTTCCGAAACTGAGGATGGGGAAGCTCTTAATGAACGAGAGCAGAGAAGGGTTGATAGAAAGCAAAGAAGATTGGAAAAAAGGAAGCAGCGAAAATTCTTGCGAAAATTAAGAAAAGAAAGCTCCATTGAGACAAAAGCATCTTTCAAGGAATTAAAAAGCATTCTCGATCTGAATAATCGTAAGACGATCGAGACCTTGATAACCGAGAGTGAATCCTCAAATACATGGGAAGCCTTCAAGCAAAAGCACGCGGAAGAAATAAATGAATACAAAGAAGACGTCAAAAGGCGGATCACCAAAAACGAACTCATTTATATTGGTAGGGGCACGGTCAAGGCTGGCTATGATTTAACAGAAATATCAGAAAACAATATCCTGTTATCCCTTACAGGCGATACGGTTTATATCGTCGACATTGATCCAAAATTACTAAATGTCGACATCAATCCCTGGTTTTACATTCCACCTGAATTTGAAGGAAATGAGAGTGAGGGAGAATCCGACTCGAGCAGTTTTTTTGGCTTTCAACTAGTCTATGCCAACAATCCAAAAAAGACAACTCTCGAAGAGATCAATAAAGTCAAATCCGAATGCAAAAGCATCTTGAGAAGGGATGCCATCGACCGACAGATCTATGACAAGGCAAAGGAAAATGCGGAAACCAGCCTGGAAGGCCTTTTTGGACTGCTAAGCCTGGAACCAGGACAAACGATCAGCAAAGTTTTCATCTCACATTCCAAATATTTTTATGATAAAGTGGATATCCTTTATGATGAGAAAATCGATTCTACGGAATTGAATTATCTGAGGGAATTGGTTGCCGATGATCTGGAAGAACTGGATGAAGAATTTTATCCCTATCAATCACTGGAATACCAGCAGAAGATCCTTGACAATTTCATGATGGAGCTGAGTCGGGAAGTGTTGGGGAAAGACAATGCAAAGGATTGGGACGCATTTATCAGTAATTACATTAATGAACGCAGACTAAACACTAATGAATTATTATAGCTCATGAAAGTTGAAAATAAAGCTTTACTAAAAAGTGAACAGGGAGATCCGAAAGTCATTGATCAGTGTTCCACGGAAAAGACAAGTGGAACATTTGACAGGAGTACACTCCCTGATACCATCATCATTCACTACACGGGAAGTACAACTGCCGAAAGCGCCATTCGGACATTGACTGATCCCAGGGTCAAAGCATCTGCCCACCTGGTAGTGGATTTGGACGGGACCGTAACACAACTCGTTCCTTTTTCTCATGTAGCCTGGCATGCGGGTGTGAGTAGCTACGGGGATAGAAATGGCATCAATAAGTATTCTATCGGAATAGAAATTGTCAATCCCGGATACCTTAACCAAACGGAAGATGGCAAATTTTATACAGCCTACGGACAGGAAGTGTCAGCTTCTAAAGCCGAAAAAAGGAAGCATAAGAATGAGTCAACAGAAAGATACTGGCACATCTACACCAATGAACAGATTGTATGTGTAGAGGAAATTTGCCAGGCTATAAAGGAAGTTTTCCCCATTCACTATCTATTAGGCCATGATGAGATTTCCCCTCACAGGAAAGTTGATCCGGGGCCATGTTTTCCTATTGATAAATTCAGAAGCAAGATCCTCGACCTGCGAAGCCAGGACAAAGATGATTTGATTGAAACGGGAGTTGTGATGGTGGACAACCTGAACATCCGGTCGGATGCTAATATGTCAGCAACTAAGGTAGCCCTGCCATTGAAAAAGGATACAATAGTTCGCATCCTCGAATCAAAAGAAGGATGGTATAGAGTAAAAACAGAAATGGAGGGATGGGTCTATGGCAAATATATAAGCTAAAAATATAGCATTATGAAAAATATTGTAATTGGAATTTTAATACTCATCATTTTGCTCATTGTCATTGGGGTGATTGAGGAGTATGGTTTGATCAACTGGGAATGGAATCAATTAGCTGTAGCTGTAGCTGCGCTAGCGGGACCCTTTCAATACGTGCAAAACAAGCTGGAAGAGAAACGGGAAGAAAAGGAGGAGAAAGAAAGGCAATACCGATATAAAAGGTTGGAGTATGAACAATACCGCAGGCGGGAACAATCACGAACAGGAATTGGTAATCAAAGAGAAGAGGTTCCGGAAGAAGAATCAATTGCTGATCAAGTACAAAATGAATTTAACACTGAAGCAACCACTTTTGGATAAAACATTAAACTATGGAAACGGCAGATTATTTAGCGAAGTCATTTAAGAATATTCAGGATTATTCCAATTTGGAAATAGCCATACTCATTGCAGGCATGACGGTGATTTTGACATGGTTGATTATCATTACTATGTTCGTTTATAGATTGACGAAAAGGTTTACCTACGAATATGTTACGAATCCTTATAAAGATGAAACATTGGGATTGCCTCGTGGAACGTTTCGCGGGCTGCTCACTATCACCCTATTGGTAGTTTTGATTGTGATGGTTTGTATGTCATTAATGATCGATGAGTTCCAGGGGAATTTTGACAGTCTGGTTGGCGCTTTTGAAGTAATGATTGCTTTTTATTTTGGTAGCAAGATCATGAACCAGGTCTCAGAAAATGACAAACAGAAAACCGAAATGAAAGCTGATGCGAAAGTAAAAGCAGAGATGCACAAAAGCGGCGCCGGCCCAAGCTCTGAGTCAGACTTTGAGGTTTTGGGATCACAAGGGTGAGGTTTTATAAAAAAACTCTTATCTAATAATATTTATTTTCAATTTGATCGATGTCTTTTTGATCAACATCAAAATTTCCCCATAAGACTTCTTTTTCATACGGGCGGTTATTCAAAAACTTAACCTTGAGGAACTTGGCTAATTGTCTGCCAACCTCTAAATGTTCTGAATTCAGGGAATTAATGGTGCTAGATAACGTAATTTTTAGGTTGTCATAGGTTTTTAGCTCCAAAAGTGATTCGTCAATATCTGTTGAAGATCTTGCATTCCATTCAAGTTGTTTAACATTTGATATTCTGTTTATTAATCTATCGTCGAAAAAGATTTGATCAGTTTTTTTATTGAAAATGAATCGATGTTTTGAAATTAATTCATAACCCTTTTTAAATACTTTGATTAATGGGAAAATGGGTAAAAAATAAACAAAAAAAGCATACTTATGCAATTCGATAAGTTGATTGTAAGGCAATATCCATATCAAAAGAGAAAATAGAAAAACAAATACCTTTAGCATTAAATTTTTAAGTCTAGAGATAGTTGTGTAACCAATTGTTAGTATATCGCCCTTTTCATGAATTAAAAATTTCGACATTCTTATTTAAAAAATATAGCAACAGTATCACACCGAAATGGAAGATTCCTTAATCATCTTAATTAGCATTTTTTCCAGTTTGATAATGTCTTCGGTGAACCTTCTGATCCCTTCGGCGAGTTTTTCGGTAGCCATGGCGTCTTCATTCAGCATCCATCGGAATTTCTTTTCATCCATCGGGATTTTCTCAATATCGAGTTTTTTATGATCATCTGGCTGGAGTTTTCTTTCAAGATTTCCGGAACCGGATTCAAGTTCCTGCAAAAGCGATGGAGATATGGTCAGCAGGTCACACCCCGCCAATTCAATAATTTCCCCGGTATTTCTAAAACTTGCTCCCATTACTTCAGTTTGATAGCCAAACTTCTTAAAGTAATGGTAAATATTAGTGACAAGCTGGACTCCGGGCTCTTCCTCGGGCGGGATAAAATCGACACCCCTGTCCTTTTTATGCCAATCCAATATCCTTCCGACGAATGGAGAAATGAGCTGAACCTTTGCTTCAGCACATGCAATGGCTTGAGGAATCGAGAATAGTAATGTAAGGTTACAATTGATCCCTTCTTTTGTCAGTATTTCTGCAGCACAAATCCCTTCCCAGGTTGAGGCAATTTTTATCAGGATCTTGTCTTTACTGATCCCTTCCATTTCGTAAAGGGCTATCAATTCCCGGGCTTTCTCAATCGTTGCATCTTCATCAAAAGAAAGCCGTGCATCGACTTCCGTTGATACTCTCCCCGGAACGATTTTTAATATTTCAACCCCAAAATCAACGATCAACTTGTCTAATGCCAGATGAATGGCGGCATCCTGATCATTTGTTTTTTCCAGGGCATGCTTTATCGCACCATCAATAATGGATTGATATCGTTCGTCTTGTGCAGCAGCATAGATAAGGGAAGGGTTAGTAGTAGCATCTACAGGCTTAAATTTTTTTATTGACTCGATATCGCCAGTATCGGCGACCACCTTCGTCATATTTTTCAGTTGTTCTAAGAGATTCATATTTCTTGTGCTTTTAGTTTATGGATGTTAATTGATAATGAGGTCATTTATTAGATAATACCTGATCAGATCGAAATGGTTTGGAATTTAGTAATTTAAGCGTACAATTTAAATGAGATTTGAATATTGTTATTTGGCAATTTTACACATAGAGCGAACGATATTTTACTTAAATTGCATAACTGCCTCCTTAGCTCAGTTGGTAGAGCAATGCTTTCGTAAAGCATGGGTCGCAGGTTCAAGTCCTGTAGGGGGCTCTGATGAACATATCAGGCTAGCAAATAGTCAAAAAATACATAAGTATTCTCAAAAACATCTTATTACTTTTTAATTAACCTATAAAAGCTTTAAATTACGCTAATAATAAATACTCGTCCATCGCTTTGGAATAAACAGCTGACACATCGAGAAGAACTGGGACGAATGACAGAGACGCTTTTTTTAATTTTTTTGAGTAATACGGATATGATTTACCTGGAATAATTATCAAAAATAATTATAAAAGATTTGGATAACCAAAACCAATGAGACCCACTACGAACTCAAAAACGACATATAAAGATGAAGTTAAGGAGTTATTGGAAGAAGCGTATAAAGTACGGATAAACGACCTTTCTCTAAGTATCACTTACACCAAGCGAGCATTAAAACTAGCTTTCAGGAATAAGGATGAGGCACTCGAGGCCAACGCCAAAAGCATGATGGCGCTCTTTTATATGGTCCTTTGCAATTTCAAGGAATCGAAACAGCTCTCGCTTGAAGCACTCAAATACTTTGAAAAGGTGGATGATCAGAAGGGGATAGCTGATGCGAAATTTAATATTGCATCTCTTTATTATAAAACAGATCATTTTCATGAAGGGCTCCAATTACTATTGGATTGTTTACAAATTTACCGGCAACTCAAAGATCATCATTCCGAAGCCCGCGTACTGAAATCCATGGGAACAATCTATGAATACCTTGGAGATATAAATAATGCCATTCAGGCATATGAAGATTCAGTTGATGCTGCCAAAAAGGTAAATGATCTGAATCTTGAATCTAACGCATATAATCCATTGTCGGGAATTTATCTGAACCAGGGGCGTTATGAGGATGCAATGGAACTCATTGAGAAAAGTATCAGGTTGAAGAAGTCGACCAATGATATCAGGGGTCTGGGATTTGCTTTGTATGGAAGAGGCAAAGTACATATGGTTTTGGGGAACTATGCGGAATCCGAGAAAAATTTCCTGGAATCAAAGAAAATCCACTCAGAGATGGGAGACATGGTTGGGCTCGGCATGACCTGCAATAAGATGGGAGCCCTGTATTTTCTCATGAAGGATTTTAATCATTCCAGGGAAATTCTAAAGGAGGCGCTGAGCCTTGCTGAGAAATATAATATCATACTGATAAAGTTTAAAGCTTATCACCATCTATACCAGATGGCAAAAGAAGAAGGTGATAATGCCAATGCGCTGTATTTTCTTGAGAAATACATGAATACAAAGGAATCGGTTATAAATACGCATACTTACGATGTTATGCGAAGCTATGAGGCCATTGCCCGGGTGAGGGCGCTGGAAAGAGAGACCAAAGTTCAGCTGGAGAAAGCAGAGATTATTGAAAAGAAAAATGTTGAACTGGATTCCTTCTTTTATCGAATCTCCCACGACCTGAAAGGTCCCATCAATTCACTGGAAGGATTGAATAACCTTGTCGGCTTTGATATAAAAGATGATGTCTCCAAAAAGTACTTCGAAATGTACAAAATACAGATCGATCGGATCAGCAGGATTGTAATGGAACTGATCAATCTAACACGGATGAATCATCAGAAGATCGAAATGCAAAAGATCAACTTTCATCTGATTGTGGATGATTGTATTAAATCCTACCAACACTTCCCCAATTTTTCCAAGTTGAATTTCATCAAAAAAATCGATCAGGATCTTAGTTTTTATTCTGAATGGCCGGTTGTCAATACCATTATTCAAAATCTCATAGAAAATGGTATTAAATATTGGAGAAATAAAGCTGTCGAACCATTTGTCAAAATTTCTATTTACGAAAAAAATGGGATGGTTATCATAGATGCGGAAGATAATGGGATGGGCATTGAACCCAAGTACCAGGGAAAAATTTTTGATATGTTTTATCGGGCCAATGATAACATCTTTGGAACCGGATTGGGTCTTTACATTCTGAAAAGAGCAGTCGAAAGGCTGAATGGACATGTTCAGGTAAAGAGCAAACCCAACGTTGGCTCAAAATTTATTGTTTCCCTCCCAAAATAGTGTTGATACTCAACATTTATTTTTAACATTGAACTCACCTTTTAAATATTACTTCAACATGAATAAATTTAAAATCTTAGGAGTTGGTCTGGCTTGTGTCCTTCTGAATATCAATTCTCTACTTGCCCAGGAATACCAGCTCAGCTCTCCTGATGAGCAAATTAATTTGAACATCAGAATAGATGACGTAATTACATGGTCAGCCAATTATAACAATCAAACCCTTATAGAGCCTAGTGTGATCAGTATGAATGTGAATGATGATGTTGAACTTGGTGAAGCTCCGAAGGTAAGAAAACAAAGCACGTCAAACGGAGACGAAGTTCTGACACCTGTCGTGCCCTTAAAATCTTCTCAGGTCAAAGATCAGTATAATCAATTGACACTGACTTTTAGAGGAGGTTTTGCGGTCGATTTTCGTGCATACAACGACGGGGTAGCTTATCGTTTCAACACTGATTTCAAAAATGAAATGATTGTTAACCATGAAAATCTTGAACTCAATTTTCCTGAAAATACGCTTAGCTATTTCCCTGAAGAAGAGTCGTTGATCTCGCATTACGAAAGAACATATTACTTAAAAGGTCTTGATACAATACCCAAAGAAAGATTCTGTTCCCTGCCTGTTTTGATGGATGTGAACAACACAAAGGTTTTGTTTACCGAAGCAGATTTATATGATTATCCGGCCTTATTCCTTTATGGAACGAAAGGCGATGGCCTGACATCCGGTTTTCCAAAATATGTTTTGGAAGATGAACCGATGAAAGGTGCGGAGGACCGTAACCAGGTGATCACAAAAGAGGCAGACTACATTGCCAAAACAGCGGGTACCCGATCTTTTCCCTGGCGGGTTTGTGTGATTGGTGACGAAAAGACTTTGCTGGAGACTAATCTTGTTTATCAGTTATCCAGGCCATCAGAGATGGAAAATACAGATTGGATCAAACCCGGACTGGTTGCCTGGGACTGGTATAATGCTTTGAATATTTACGGAGTGGATTTTGAATCGGGGATCAATAATGAGACTTACAAATACTATATTGATTTTGCTGCTGAATATGGATTGGATTACATCATTCTGGATGAAGGATGGTCAAAATCAACTACTAATATTTCAGAACCTAACCCGGATATCGATGTTGTGGAATTGGTGGAATATGGCAAAGGCAAAAATGTGGGCGTAATTCTGTGGATGCTTTGGGGACCGCTGGATGCCGATCTGGAAAATATTCTGAAAAAATATGGTGAATGGGGAGTCAAAGGTGTTAAGATTGACTTTATGCAGCGGGCTGATCAGGAAATGGTAAATTATTACGAAAGGGTTTTGAAAGAAGCTGCCAAACATGAACTTTTAGTAGATTTTCATGGTTCATTTAAACCGGCCGGTTTTCGGAGAGCTTACCCTCATATGATTTCCTATGAAGGAGTAAAAGGCAATGAAAATAATAAATGGAGCATGGATGTAACACCTGATCATACGGTAACATTACCCTTTACAAGGATGGTTGCCGGGCCGATGGATTTTACACCAGGTGCAATGGCCAATGCACAGGAAAAGAATTTTCATATTTCGTTTGACCGGCCGATGAGCCTGGGAACACGCTGTCACCAGGTTGCCATGTATGTCATTTATGAAAGCCCATTACAGATGCTTTGTGATGCGCCATCTGCGTATCTGAAAGATAAAAAGTTTGTCGAGTTTGTGTCGAAAATCCCGACCGTTTGGGACGAAACCGTTGCTCTCGATGCCAAAGTAGCGGACTATGTGTTAATGGCCCGCAGAAGTGGTGAAACCTGGTATGTGGGCGCAATGACTGACTGGGAAGCCCGCGAATTTGAACTGGATATTTCATTTTTACCGGAGGGAAATTATGAGATTGAGATCATGCAGGATGGGCTCAATGCAGATAAGTACGCGGAAGATTATAAGCATTCAACAAGCGAAACAAGCAATACATCAAAAATGAACATAAAACTGGCTCCCGGCGGTGGATGGGCGGCAATTATTCGGAAGAAATGATGGTTTAAAAACTTGAAGTAAGAAGAAAAGGATGACCTTCAAAAGCCATCCTTTTTTTGTGAATATAACTAAATGATTATTAGAGAAATTCAAAATTTGACCTTTAATCTGCTTCTACGTTTAGGGATAGCAAATACTCTTTTTCCTTGAGACTAAACCCTTTTTGTTTATTAACAGATTTGAGAAATTCCATGGATTTTGTCACATTTCCGGTTTCCGTAGTTTCAATTTTTTTGTTGAGAACTGCCAGGTTTTCACCAGGTTTACCTGATTTTTGGTAAATGACCTTTTCAATAAAAACTGTGTCATTGGGCTGCATTACTTTTATCGTATCCCGAACAAAAACTTCCCGAATAATTGGTTCAGGATCAGTAAACTGAACAGGTTCTCTGAAAGCAAAGAACAATGTTAAAAGGAAAATAGCAGCAGCCCCCATTTGATAAACCGGAAAACTCAATTTTCTGACAAATAAATTCCTTGTTTTTGCGTGAGGTTCTGTGGCATCATTATGATCATGAAAATACTTTTCCTTCAGGTTTTTTAGAATCCGGGGATTGGGTACCGGAACATTTCGTTCCCCCCTTTTAATTTTGGAAAGTTGTTTGTTTACTTCTTTCATCTCATTGTATTCTGATGGTGATTTGAGCACTTCAAGAACAATTGCTTGCTCAGCTTTGCTCAACTCATCAAAGCTGTAGTGTTCCATCAAAGTATCAACTAGTTCAATTTTCTTTTCTTCCAGCTTGTTCATGTTAACCATTGGTTTTTGGATCGTATACTTTTAATTTTTCAGCCAGGAACTTTTTTAGGTAAAATAGCCTTGATTTTACCGTACCTTCCTTAAGTTTTAAAATATTCGCTATCTCTTCGATGCTCAATTCTTCTTCAAAGCGAAGGATGAACAATTCCTTTTTGTCAGGTTCCAGTCTTTCAACCAATTGAAAGACTGCCAATTGATAGTTCTCAAAGTCAATTTTGCTATCCATTCTAAATTCAATTCCTTCCTGACCATTTACCTGTTGACTGAAAGTCTGATGATGATTCAATTTTCGATATTCATTTTTGCACATATTTGAAGCAATTGTAAAAATCCATGCCTCAAAATTTTGATTAGTGTCAAACAAACTGGCTTTCTCAAGCACTTTGATGAATAAATCCTGCAAGAAATCCTGGGCTTTTTCTTCATCACCATTAAACATTCGGTAGAAATAACCCAGCATCCTTTGCGCATACCTGGAATAAAGGAGCTCAAATTCGGCTTGTCGGCCATTTTGAACTCCCTTCATCAAGTGTTCATCAGGTAAAAACTGGCTATCTCCTGGCATTAATGTTTTTCATTCATTAGGTTTCAGTGAAACAACATTGAAAAGATTTCATTATTCAACAATTTCCATGAACACGCGAAAACCAGTATATGAATTTGGACTCTCATAGGTATTGACGCTATGTATGGTCGATTCCTCAGGTGGATGATTCCAGCTTCCTCCACAGGCTTTGCCCTTTTCATCAATCATTTCTGCCACATTGCCAACAACGTCGTACAACCCCATTTCATTTGGAAAGTATGAGCCTGTCGGAGAGGTAACGGTAAATCCATCACCTAAAACCCCTGATGGGCATTCCGATTCGTCCGGGACTTTAAAATTGCCGAGATAGCACTTAAAATTATTGACCGGACTGTTTCGCAAGTTAAATGCAGGCCACCATGGATAGCTAATCTCATAATTTGCCAGGTCATATCTTTTCTTGTCTTTTGGTTTGTCACCTTCCTTTTCTTTAGCCAAAACCACGTTTTCATTGATGTTCCAGGAGGTGAAATCTTTCAATCCGAATGCTGCCATTTGCCATTCTTTTTGATTCGGTAATCTGAAAATAACTCTTTTATGGGTTTTATCCAGCGAACTATTGTATTGGTTGGTCAGCCATTTGCAATATTCCACAGCTGCTTCAAAGGAAACATTCATCACTGGATAGTTTTCAAATTGATTGGCATTTTTGGTTCTTTTTCCGGGAGGAAACCTCTGCAGGTATTTTTTCATAAATGAAAGGGCAGGCTCTTCATATCCGCTCAGATCGTAGTCACAGATTTCCAGAATTTCCTGCATATTATTTTCCTTTAAGTAATCCAGGAAATCGTTATAAGATTCATTGGTCACTTCGTATTCAGAAACATAAAGTTTATCCGTAAATGGTTTAAAAGATTTTTCAATTTCCTTTATTTCCAGCGGGTATTTCGGATAGATCATTTTGTTGGATTGACTATTGGAAAGATAATAGCTCACCTCCTCCAGCTTTCCACGTTCTTCAGAAATTTTTAGCGCTAGGTCCTCCCATTCCTCGGCTTTATCAATTTCTCCGCTATTCCTGTAATGTTCTGAAAGTACAATGATTGGAATAAGATAATTCTGGCTCAGTACCCGTGACGTGGAATTCATGCTTTCACCATTGAAGTTTACTTTCAGATAATCCAATAGGAATTTTTTTTCCATATTTCTTTTAATGAATGCAATGTTGTCAATGCTTTCATTGCTTAGAAAAGAGGCCAACCCAACGACAAACAGGTCATTCTTGATATCCTTAATATCCTGATTTGAAAGGGTAAGAGCATAGAAAAACTTCTTTTCCGGATTTTGCAATGGAAGTTGTTTGAGGATTTGGCTCTGATAATTTGTTTCAGTAAACTCTGTACTTTTATCGGTGTTAAACTGGATGGATTCAGTGCGAAAGATTTGATTTCGGTATTCATCATTTTTTAGCAAGTCGATATTAAGTACTTTGATATCCCGCCTGATCTGAAGTACATCCTGTAAAATCCAAAGCGGAATCGTTGCATTGTCTCCTTGCGTAAAAAGATAACCATCGTTCTCCACTGACATTAACACATTATAGTTGTAGTTCAGGAGACCTTGTGGAATGAAATGTTTCTGATATAGTTTTTGAGCGTAATTTTTCCTTTCATCTCTGTCTCCCATTAGTTCGTAAAAAGTCATGAATTCACCATAGGTGAGCGGATTTTCAGGTTCTTTTGCATAAGCACTTTTTAAACTTTGAAGCGCATCATTGTCATAACCACTGTTCCAGGCATGAACAAGATCGTATTCAAACGATTGCGGAACCTGGTTTCCCATGTCTTTGACAATTTCATTCAACTCTTCCTGCGAGACTTTCGCAAACCTGGAAGCCGAATAATAATTGTACCAGGTATTCGGTTCTTTAGCGTTTTCCCGGGTTTTAGCGGACCATAGAATGGCTTGTTCTGCATACCATTCCAATGACATTATTTTATCAAATTTTAACGGTATTTGCATAGGTTCCACCACGGAAAATGCAAGGCCTGGAAAAATAAAAAAAAGAAGGACAGCTATTTTCTTCATAATTGATTTTTACAAGTACTACACTCGAAGAAAAGATTGGTTCAATCAATCCGTGATTTTTTTTGAAAAGGAATTTTATCCAGATAAATGCCCTTTTGATGATCAATAAAATTCTGGTTTTGTAAATAGCTTAAAACCCTAATTTTCACTAAATTAAGTACGACTTTACTGACTGGAACAATTCTATCTTTTCTTTAAACAACCTAAAACACGCCACTGCCATGAAAAGAAAAATTCTGATCGCACTGGTAATTTTACTACCGGTTATTTTCGTCCTGATTGTAAATAATTTCGAAAAGGAAAACTTTTCCATCAAAAAGAAAAACAATTTAAATGAAGCTACGCTGGCCGCCTTCGTCACTTTAGATGCTAAAGTTGCCAGATGTACTCCTGCTGCATTTCTTCTGTCGGGAGTTGACACAACTCAACAGATCGCACCCTTATTTGACAATATGGGCAATCTCCATTACAAGATTTCCACATCAGACAAAAAAGCCCAGGTATATTTTGACCAGGGATTAAAACTTTGCTATGCGTTTAATCATGCCGAGGCCCACCGCTCTTTTATGGAAGCTGCCAGACTGGATCCCGATGCAGCCATGGCATACTGGGGTCAGGCATATGCTCTCGGTCCAAATATCAACGATCCTTTTCCTGATGATGAAAGAAAAGTTCAGGCTTACAAGGCTATCCAAAAAGCGGTCTCTCATTTAAGTAATTCGACGGAAAAGGAAAAAGCCCTGATCAATGCTTTAACAGCTCGATATAGTGATGATCCTGCCAGCAATTTAAATGAGTTGAATCATGCATACATGGTTGAAATGGCAAAAGTTGCCGAAAGATATCCGGATGATGCAGATATATTATCTCTTCACGGTGATGCTATCATGAATACCATGCCATGGGATTATTGGGAAAAAGATGGTACGCCTCATGAAAATATTCCGGAAGCAAAAGCTGCTTTTGAAAGAGCTATTGAACTCAATCCTGATCATCCTGGAGCGCACCATTTATACATCCATATGGTGGAATTACCATTCCCGGATATGGCTGTACCCAGTGCCGATAAACTGGGAGGATTGATGCCCTCAGCCGGTCATCTCGTTCATATGCCTTCTCATATTTACATCAGGGTTGGTCGATATGAAGATGCCGTGAAAGCAAATATTGACGCCATTACAGCAGATGAAGATTATATTTCTCAATGTTATTCCCAGGGAATGTATCCTCTTGGATACTATCCTCATAATATTCATTTTCTCTGGTCGGCGTCGAGTTTACTTGGGGATAGTGAAACGGCCATTGCCGCAGCAAAAAAGACTGCTGAGAAAGTTCCTATTGGCGAAATGAATACGTTGACATTTTTGCAGGATTATGCTTCCACTCCGATGCAGGCTTACGTTCGCTTTGGAAAATGGAACGAAATATTGACCATTCCCTATCCTGGAGATGGTTTCAAGCATATAAAGCTGATCTGGCATTATGCAAGGGGTATTGCTTTTGTACGAAAGGGTAATTTACTTGAAGCAAAGGAGGAATTAGATGCTCTCTCTGAAATGAAAGACGACCCTGATCTGGAAAACCTCATAGCCAATTACACCAACCCATCCTCTAAAATAGCCAAAGTTGCTTATGAGGTAGTGGCAGGTGAAATAGCTGCTGCTGAAGGGAATACAGAAAAAGCTATTGAGCATTTGAAAAAAGGAGTTGAATTCGAGGATGATCTGAATTACAGCGAGCCAGCAGCATGGCATGTTCCGGTCAGACAAACACTTGGAGAGGTGTACATGGAAGCCGGTAAATATATGGAAGCTGAGAAGGTTTACATGGAAGACCTGAAAAAGCTTCGTCAAAACGGCTGGTCTTTAATGGGACTTCAAAACAGCCTTAGTGCCCAGGGGAAAACGCAAGAAGCTAAAGACATTAAAAAGGAATATCAAACAGCCTGGCGTTTAGCTGATATTAGTATTGAAAAATCAATATTATAAAGGAATATAAAAGTAAAAGGTTTAGTCAAATTCCACATTGTGTTTCACTGTGAATGATCTCTGTGTTCCTTGGTGAGGAAATATTTCAAGGGGCTCAGAGGGATTCACAGACTTGTTGGAAACCCCCTTTTGAGATTAACTACCTGTGCCAATTTACATAACCGAACAGATGGTGTTCATTTTTATACATTTATTTCTATAGATTTTGTATTATTATTCTGATAATTAGTGAGTTAACTTCGTTGGCGTAAAAATTGAGTGTTTTGCATTGAATAAAACCAGTTGAATATGAAGACACTGTTGATTTTCTTTCTTGTCTTTTGTCTGATCGTTTGTTGCTGGCCACTGGGAATAGCTGCATTCTTCTTTTTATTCTTTTTTTGGCTAATACTGTTACCGTTTAAAATCCTTGGGTTTACACTTCATGTAGTTTTCAGTTTAATCGGCGCTATCCTGTTGTTGCCTTTTAAATTGTTAGCCGCTATTTTTTAATGGTTTTGAACCAACCATTCAATGGCTTGCTCAAGTAATTTCCGGTAAGAAAGATTCGAATAAGCGCTCGGTCCGTGACCACTTTGAATATAAACTACTTTTGATTTTTCGTACTCATTTATCCAGGCCAGATAAGGCATGCTTTCCGCAAGGTCAGTTGAAATCAAGGGATGAACAGAATCCAAAATGACACAATTCCCATAGGTTTCATCATAAATTTCAAAATCCGATAACCCGGCAGTAATCGGATGTGAACGATCCACAATTTTTACTGGAATATTTACATCATGTTCATAAACGGAAATTCCAGATGTACTGTCAGAACTATTGTATTTCCCGCCAATTATCTGAATGAATTCCGGCCAATCCTGGTAAGAAACGAGCGCATGATGCAAAAAGATCATCGGTTTACCGTCTTTCAATAATTGCAGGTATGCGTCCTTTTGAGATGGAGTGATCGAATCGTACATGTCGTAAAATAGCAAAAGATCAAATTGATCAACCTCCTCATTTTCGATCATGATATTTCCTTTTGGTTGCTCAGCTTCCTGAAAAGAAATATTTTCAAAGTCATTAAACATATCAAAGAAGGCTTCGCGATCAAAATTATGTCCTCCTGTGATAATCAGAATATTTAATTTATCCTGGCCAGAGAGGTTAGTCGATAAAAAAAGGGCTGCAACAAGTAAGATCAGTTTCATTCAATTTCCCTGAAGTTAATCTTAGTGATCCAATGATAGCGTCACGAGCTGATGATTAAAAACAGAAATGATTTCACTTAAAACAGATATGCTGATTTCCTCAGGTGTTTTAGCGCCTATATTCAAACCGATAGGACCATATAGTTTCTCTAGTTTGTCGGAATATTCCAAAAGCAGGCTTTGATTGTATTCCAGAAGATTGTTCATGATGATCTCTCTTCGGCTTGGAGGACCCAATACACCCAGGTACTTCGACTCAACCTTAAGCATTTCGATTAGATAATTCAGGTCTTTTGATAATGAATGGGTCATAAGAACAACTGCCGTTTGGTTATCAAATTTGATCTTAAGTGTCAATTCTTCAGGTTTGGCGTAGAGCACCTTTACAGAATCTGGTATTAAATGTGAAAATGATTCCTTAACGATCAGATAGGTTTTAAAGCCAATCGCATCAGCCAGTTTTGCCAGGCTAACACTGTCATACTCTCCACCGATGATCACCAACTGATTTTGAGGTGGAATATCCAACTCTTCTGATTCACTGTAGTCATGTGAGGAATTTGGTTGAGAGATCTCTATCTTTTCCGATTCAAAAGAATAGTAAGTACATGCCCCTGATAGGGCGTTGTCTTTTTTAATTCCCAGAATAATTCCCTTTCTTTTTTGGTGATGATCGTTGAATTGAAGAATCAATTGTTGAAGGGTAGAATTTTCCAGGTATTCTATGAGTACGTAAATCTTACCCTTGCAACCTAGCTTGTATTGTCCGTCATACTCAAAAATGACATTTTCCTTGTTCGTAAAAACTTTTTCCGACTGACGCAAAACTTCATTTTCTACACAACCTCCGCTGAGTGCGCCTTCATATTCCAGGTCTTCTGAGATGATCATTTGAGTTCCCTTCTTTCGGTAAGAAGAGCCAATTGTTTTAATGATACTGGCCAGAACCATGGGCTTTCCGGCATGTAACTTTTTGTTGGCAAAATCGAGCAGCTTTTTTAATTCATACATGGTTGATGAACGCTTTTTTTCCTTGTATAATATTAATCATGGTTAATGGATAAGTCAAATAAGATCTGGGTTGATTGGAAATATGAGTTGCTGAATGGGATGAAAAGTAGTGTCTAAAAAGCACAGGTAGAAGTTGAAATATGTCATCGTCATACCACTGGAATGAGAAAAGGCAAGTGTGAGTTGTTCGGACGAATAGCTATAGATTGGTGTATAAGCAATGAAGATTGAGAAAGCGTCAACTTATTATGGGATACCAAAGGTTAAAGGAAAGGGTTTACTTTCAGCTTTCAGCCTTGAGCTTTCACCTTTTTTCATATCTTTAAATTTCACTACAAAAGAAACTAATTGTCATTATGAAAATCATCTCCTGGAATGTCAATGGTATCCGCGCGATCATCAAAAAAGAGTTTGCAACCAGAATTGAGGAAATGGATCCGGACATCCTCTGTCTGCAGGAGACAAAAGCGAATACAGAACAGGTAAAAGATGCGGCACAACTGATCAATGGTTATCATGTGGTAGCTAATGCCTCCAAAGGAAGGAAAGGATATTCCGGTACTGCGATCCTTTCTAAAGCCAAACCGATTGAAGTAACCTTCGATATGGGAATTGAGGAACACGATCAGGAAGGTCGGGTAATAGCTGCTGAATTTGAAAATTTTTTCCTCGTCAATGTTTATGTACCAAATTCGGGAAATGGATTGGTGAGGCTGAATTACCGAAAACAATGGGATATCGACTTTATCCAATACCTTAAAACCCTTGAATCCAGGAAACCTGTTATCGTATGCGGAGATTTCAATGTAGCCCATCAACCAATCGACATTGCACGTCCAAAATCAAACTACAACAAAACAGCCGGCTACACCCAGGTAGAGATCGATGGGTTTGCCCATTTTATGAATAGTGGTTTGGTAGATTCCTTCAGACATCTCTATCCTGATAAAGTGGCTTATACCTGGTGGAGTTTCCGTGCAAACGCCCGTGAAAAGAACATTGGCTGGAGAATTGATTATTTTTTGCTTAGCCAGGCTTTCCTGCCGAATCTGAAAGAGGCTTTCATCCTTCCTGAAATTCACGGATCGGATCATTGTCCATTGGGCGTCATAATCAGCTGATTCTCCTTTAAGAATTCTAGAAAAGGACTTCTTTTTAGGTTACCAATTCCCAGCATTTTCACTAATAAAACCAATCAAAAGTGAAAAGTGCTATGGAAAAGAAAGTAAATTTCGAGGTCATCGTTAAGCCCTCCCGGGACCAAAAATCAATTTATGCCACGGATGCATTTCCGGCAGTTTCCAATCTTCAGGAATATAAGCCCCCCATGGATAAAAATGTTGAGGTCGGGAGAAAGCTGGAAAGGATTGGTATTACCGTACACCATATTGGAGAGTACAGCATTTCTGCTTCATGCACGGCCAAACAGTTTGAAAAGATATTCCATACCAAAATTAGAAAACATAAATTCAGAACCACCGAAGCCATTGCTGGCCAAAAAGAATTTGTAATGAATTCTCCGGGTCAGGAAGACCCATTTGAAATACCCACCGATGAAGGTTTGGATCAACTGATAGAACGAGCCTACATCCAGCACACACCACAATATTTCTCTACGGAAAGGACCATTCCTCCATTTTGGAATGATAAGTTCAGGTTGCGGGTACCTTCTGATGTCGCTCAGATCATGAAAGTCAGCAGTTTACACAAAAGAGGCATCACCGGTGACGGAGTAAAAGTGGCCATGCCTGATTCGGGGTTTTATCACCATCCGTACTTTATCGAGCAAGGATATAATTTCCTTTCCATTGCAGCGCCTGACACGGTTGATCATACAACTGATTTCAGCGGTCATGGGACCGGAGAGTGTGCGAACCTGTTTGCTACTGCTCCCGGTATAAATTTCATTGGTGTGAAAATGGATAACCCGACCCTTGCTTTCAAAACGGCTGTAGAAATGAAACCGGATGTGATCACATGCAGCTGGGGATATAGCCTGGACAAACCGGAAACGTCAATGCCAAACTTTCTGATTCCTCTTCATCTGGCAATTTTGGATGCTGTTAGCAAAGGAATCACTGTTTGTTTTTCTGCAGGGAATGGTCATTTTTCATTTCCTGGCGCCATGCCCGAAGTGATCAGTGTTGGCGGTGTCGTCGTTGATGAAAATTTGAATTACTCAGCCACAGCTTATGCGAGTGGGTTTACATCTACCTGGTTTCCGGGCAGAAAAACGCCGGATGTTTGTGGTTTGTGTGGTGAGTTGCCAACGGCAGATTACATTGTCCTGCCTGTAATGAGTGGAGCAGATCTGGAAAAAGAAGATGGCTGGGGCGCATTTAGTGGTACATCGGCAGCATCTCCAATGGTTGCAGGAGTTTGTGCTTTGTTAAAGCAGGTGGATAAAAACCTGACTCCTGATGAAATCAAAAATATTTTGAAATATACAGCCAAAGATATTGTGGCTGGTACCAATGCTCATGGCAAAACAGCAGCTCCCGGGCCTGATGAAGCAACTGGATATGGACTGGTGGATGCCGATCGCGCTATTAATGCTTTGTTGTAATAAAATGCTTAATTTATAGTGCTTGGTCAATTGTTAGACATAATGGAAGATGAGCTGATTAATTTCGATATTCTGTTTGGTGAAAAAGTCAAGGACGAAACGGCCCGGAATATTCCTTCCATTGACCAGCATAAACCTCCATTCGAAATTGTCGAAAAATGCAGACGATTTCTTGTGGAAAAAGGGATAACTTGCCACTCACATGATTTTGGCCTTTCTTGCTCAGCCCCCAAACTTGTTATTGAAAAAGTTTTTCAGACAAAATTGATAAAGAACTCAGAAAGCTCATATCTGGACTATTGGCGTTTTTCTAACTCACCAAAAATTCCCGATGAGATCCTCCAGGACATCAGCCAAATTACCTTTCCTCCGCCTCCTGAGCTTTTTTGAAATTCCTTTTGCATCAGAGATAGAATTCTCACTTTTTGACAAATATCATCTTCAGGACATTTCAAAATCCTTATCTTTGCCGCAATCTAACCGAAGAATAAACCTTGAAGAATATGAGAGAAAAAATCGTAGCAGGAAACTGGAAAATGAATAAAACCCTGGATGAGGGAAAAACGCTTGCGTCAGAGATCGTCAATATGTATGCAGACGAAGTTTCGGATGATGTGAAAGCGATTCTATGCACACCTTTCATCAACCTACCAAGCGTGAAAGGGATCATTGGAAATACAAAGAATGTATTTTTGGGAGCGCAAAATTGCAATGATCATGAATCGGGAGCTTATACCGGGGAAACATCTGTTCCTATGCTTAAGGCGATAGGTGTGAGCTATGTGATCATTGGCCACTCCGAAAGAAGGGAATATTACAATGAAAGCGATGAATTCCTGGCGAAAAAAGTTGATGCGGCACTTGCCGGAGGAGTCACCCCCATATTTTGCTGCGGCGAGCCATTGGAAATCAGAGAAGCAGGCACGCATTTTGATTATGTTACCAAACAATTGACAGCGAGTTTGTTTCACTTAAGCGCCGATCAGTTTAAGAAAATTGTCATCGCATATGAACCCATTTGGGCTATTGGAACCGGAAAAACGGCAACTTCCGATCAGGCGCAGGAAATGCATGAAAAACTTCGACAGCATCTTGCCAGCAAGTATGGAGATGTGGCCGAAGAAATTTCCATTCTTTATGGAGGAAGCTGCAAGCCCGATAACGCCCAAGAAATTTTTGCGGGTAAAGATGTAGATGGCGGATTGATTGGAGGAGCTTCGCTGAAGTCGAGGGATTTTATAGAAATTATTAAATCGTTTTAAGATGAAAATTGCCGGGAAGTGTTTTTTCTTTTTTTGCATGTTAATGCTTGGAGCATTTCCCGGAAATTCAACCCTTCAAAAGCAATATTGCAATATTTACGGCTCAGTTTATATTGTGGATAACCCCAGAGAGGCGGATTACAGGGTATTTGTCGAAGAAACCGAAGGCTCTGCCGACCTTTGGGTTTTTGATACGGATGACAAACTATTTGCCGATCGTCCCGGACTGTGGTTTTTTACTGAGACCCAAGCATTTGCCGACTTTTACATCTACTTTGACAGGAGTAAACAATTAGCTGATTTTTCGATTTATTACATTGAAACAGAGTCCTTTGCGGGATGCAATGATTAATTATGCATTATCAGGTAAAAATTACATGCCCTGAAGACATTCAGGATACCCTCATTGCTGATCTGTTGAGATTGGATTTTGAATCATTTTGGCAGGATCAAAACCAGGTTTTAGCCTATATCGACAAAGAGAAATTTGATGAAATCACTTTGAAGGATATAATTGAAAAACATTTGGACTCCACAGAAAATGCCTTCGAAGTATCTGATTTAGAAGAGAAAAACTGGAACGAAGAGTGGGAAAAAAACTTTGAACCGGTCTTTATAGAAGACCAAATCGCCATTAAAGCAGATTTTCATATATTGAGTAAGTCCTACCCTTACGAGATTACCGTCAATCCGAAAATGTCTTTTGGAACAGGTCACCATGAAACAACCGACCTCATGCTCAAGACGCAACTAAATACCGATTTCCAGGGGAAAAGTATTCTGGACGTTGGAACTGGCACTGGAATCCTTGCAATCATGGCTCAAAAATTGGGGGCACGGGATGTTGTTGCTACTGATATTGACGATTGGAGCATTGAAAACAGTCGGGAAAATTTTTTAAACAATGAATGTCAGGAAATAGAAATTCTTCAAGGTTCGATTGAAGAATTGGCCATCGACAGGGAATTTGATATTATTTTAGCAAACATCAACCGAAATGTCCTGCTCCATGAAATTCCATTCTACTCTGGATTATTGAAGCAGGGGGGTGTTCTCTTATTAAGTGGATTTTATGACACGGACATTGTGCCCATTACCGTGGCTT
>JGI12532J12843_1000048_pt1 | contig 70495 bp, 65 predicted proteins | sample TtaePargueraPR_6_FD_12843 | JGI IMG/M metagenome (IMG submission 12843)
ATGCCTATTAATAGTTTGAATATCTCTTTCGCCTCTTTGTCTTCATCCTGGTCAAGGGCAATAATCCCCAGCATGTATTTAGCTTCCATAAAAAGAGGATCCTTTTCCAGCACTATATTTAAATTATCTGAAGCATCTTCATATTTTTCCTGTTCATAATTGATAAGTCCCATGTAGTAATAAAATACCGGGACATCATATTCCAATGCCATTTGTTCAAAGTGATCAACGGCATCGTCATATTCTCCATTCTCCCAGAAATCCATTCCTTCCTGAACGAATACATCAATCTGTGTATTTATACTTTCAGCTACCTGGTCTTTTGATTTTTGTTCTAAATACTCCTGAGTAATAACAGGTTTGGGAGAGAACAGGTCATCAGAGGTATACTTCGTAATATCAAGCTGGCAGAGACCTTTGAAATGGAAAATGAGCCAAAATGCGAAAAAGAAATAAAAAAATTGTTTCATGAAAATAGTATTAAAAAATGTATTGAGCTTTAAAGATATAAATTATAGATAAAAATGTAACTACCGTAAATTTTCTTTTCGCCTGATCAATTCGGGACTGTCACGGCGATATATTCTAATTTCCCGTAATTTTATTACTATTTTATTTTCCCCGAAACTTCAAAACAAGATACCGCATAGCGCCCGTTGACCATAAAGCCCATAAGATCAACACTGGCTGAAAGAAAAGTCGGATGAATCGCTTGCGATCCGTATCGAGTCCAAAAGCATCGATCTCATTCGTATACTGAGCGATATTTCCCGGAAAAATGAGGACATAGAATACGGCTAATGCCAGTCCAATTTTCACTCTTTGTTTTTTCCAAAACAACATGGTCAATCCCAATAAAAGTTCCACAACGCCGGAAAGAATGACGACCAGGTCTTTCCCCAACGGAACCCAGTTGGTTACCTGTGCCTGGAATTCTTCTCTTTGAAAAGTTAGATGTCCGACAGCTGCGAGGAGCATAAATAACCCCAGGATAATTCTAAATATATTTTGTATGGTGGAAGTTTTAATTTCATTCATTTTATATCCAACCCAGAATCTGTTTCACTTGTTTAACATAAACGCCTTGTCCTGGGCTTTTATAGCCAATTCTGAGGCGAGGAAGCAATGATCCTGAGTCATGGCGGTTTCGGTGCGATTGACTACATCACTAACCAATTGTTCACCATAGGGCATGTGAACCTGTGAACAGTCGTAATATTTTGTTTCCTTTTGGTTAACAAGAAATAAGTGGTCTCCTCCTTCCCGTCCGGCGATATCAACGTATTTGCGCATTTCGATATAACCATCCGTTCCTAAGATAAATGTCCGGCCGTCACCCCATGTGCCCAGGCCTTCCGGTGTAAACCAGTCAATGCGAATGTACCCTGTAGCATGTGGACTTCTCACGCTCATATCGCCAAAATCCATGTATTTGGGATAATCCGAAGTGTTGAAATTTCCAACCTGAGAAAGACTTACTTCAGCCTTGGCGGAGTTGGTATAAAAGAGAAACTGATCGCATTGATGGGAGCCGATGTCGCACAAAATCCCTCCGGCTTTACCAGGGTCAAAAAACCAGTCCGGGCGTGAGTCGGGGCGCATCCTGTGCGGGCCTAGTCCAATTGTCTGAACAACTTTTCCGATTGCACCTGCCTGAACTAGTTCACCTGCCTGAACAGACGCCCGGTTCCTCAACCTTTCGCTGTACATAATGGAATAGATCCGTTGGGTTTCCTGCTGTACTTTCTTCACTTTTTTAAATTGGTCCATTGTGACGATACCAGGCTTGTCAACCATAAAATCTTTTCCAGCTTGCATCACCCGTATGCCAAGAGGCGCCCGGTCGATTGGTATCGACGCACTGGCGACCAGTTGAATGGAACCATCGCTGATGATTTCATCTTCACTTTTGGCCACTTTTACATTTGGATAGCGCCTGGTGAAATTTTGTAACAAGTCCGCTTCCTTAGCATAAACAGACACTAGCTCGCCACCTCCTTCCAGCAGCGCTTCCGTTTGTCCATAAATATGCCCATGGTTCAGGCCGATCACTGAAAAACGGATTGATTCGGTAGGTTTGCTAAGTTTTTTCGGTTTGACAATGACTTTTTCAGGCTGCGAAGTTTGATGCAGCTCATTTCCGAAAATATCATTAGGAAACATGGCGCCTGCAGCCATACCAGTCGATGAAGCTAATGACAACCTGATAAAATTTCTTCTGTTAAATTCCATGGGTAGATTCTTTAAGTATTTGAAAACGCTGTATTAAACTTAAAAGAAAATCTCAGGAAGTGGAGCAATAGCATTAAAAAAGGATATTTTATTATTTAAAAGGTGCTAAATGAATTGTTTCAGTAGTGCGATGGTTTTGCCTCTATCGGATAATATTTATGGTATTGTAATAAGTCTTTTAAACTAAAAAAATAGCTCATACAAATATCTTCCGGGAGCCAGTGTAAATCCTCCTGCAATAATAATAGCTCCAAAATATAGTAGAATCATTTTCCTTTTGTGAGCCTTTGCATCTCCTTTTTTAATGGCAATGTATGCGGTCGGTACGGTGTAAATAGTCAGGAAGCTGAAGCCGTGTATCCATCCAAAATGATTTAACAATCTTGGCCCAACCTGGGCGGGCATAAATAGGGTTACCAATGCCGTAATCAGCATCATGATCATGTAAATACGTCCAAATTTTTTGTGAATAAACGTTCCTTTTTTAATCAGGATCAGCATGGTACCGATAATAAAACAAGGCACCACCGTTGCGAGGTGGATATACATTAATTGGTTGTAGGTCATTGGTATATGGTTGTTTTGTGAAAAGATTAGGTTTTGACCTGCCTAAAATAATAATCTTTTAAAGATTGTTTATTCTTGCTGAATAAAAATCATTTAATTGAAAGCCATAGTTACTTTGTAGAATATTTCAAAACTGCCAGCTGCTTAAAGTGAAATAATTAGATCGCTATATCGATTAGATTTTTATCCAAAAATCAAGAACATAACACCTATCAAAATTCCTACCAGGTAAATTCCCTTTTTACGAATGTTGAGTTCTTTAAAAAGGAAAGCACCCATGCCAAATGAAATAACAACACTAACTCGGCGGAGTGCCGAAATGATGGAAATCATTGCATCCGGATAGGTGAGGGCATAGAAATAAAGGAAGTCTGCGATTGCAAGGAATAATCCTATGAGAGGAATGGTCCATTTCCATTGAAAAGGAGTGATTTTCTTTCTTTTTGGCCACCATAAGATTGCAACTACTGTACCCATGATCACTACCTGGTAAAAAGTAAAATAGGTTTGTACAGCCATCCGGTCAATTCGCTGCAAAAGGAATTTGTCATATAGCCCACTTCCTCCGCCAATGATGGTCGCTCCAATAATAAACCAAAGGAATTTGTTATTTCTGAAATGTATGCCTTCAAGTTTTCCGGCTGAGGAAAAAAGGTAGAAAAATAGCAAGGTGATGATCATTCCTACCCATTGCCATGGTGTAAGTTGTTCATGAAAAATAAGGATGGCGCCTAATAATGTCCACGCCGGGGAAGTTGATCGAATGGGGGAGACAATGGTGAGTGGGAGGTTTTTCATAGCAAAAAATGCCAGAATCCAGCTGGACAAGACAATGAAAGATTTCAGGAAGATCAGGAAATGTTCATGAAGAGAGATCTCAGCGACATAGAATAAATCTCCTTCATGAAATACCTGAAATGATGTCAAGGTAAATGGAATAAGAAAAAGGAAAGCTCCTGTCAGGCTGGAAAAAAACAGCGTAGGCAACACCGCATTCCCATTCAGGGAAAGCTTTTTCATCACATCGTATATACCCAGAAAGACCGCTGACCCAACGGTCAAAAAGATCCATGTCATCTTCTTTGATCCAAACCGTGTTGCAAAGGTATCAGAAAACGTGGGTTTAACCAGATTAGAGTATTAACCTAAGTTAACCAGGTTAAACTTGCCCGGCCGAGCGATGATCTACTGATTGTTAAGTAAAATAACTATAAAAGTAGTTGTTCTACTTAATAATAAGTAGTAATATTGAGCATGGAAGAATTAACGAAGAAAGAAGAAGAGGTGATGCGAATTCTTTGGAGGATAAAAAAGGGGTTTGTAAAAGATGTTATAGCTGAAATGGAAGGCCCTGAACCTCCGTATACCACAATTTCTTCAATCATCAGAATATTGGTCAAGAAGGGTTATGTAAAAAATAGGCAATATGGTACTATTCATGAATATTATCCTGCTTTGAGTAAGATGGACTATCAAAAATTTCTATTGAAAAACCTGGTCTCAAAATACTTTGATAATTCATTTGAAAATGTTGTGTCATTTATGGTAAAGGAAAATGATTTGTCCAAAGATGAAGTAAATGAAATTTTAAAGACTATTGACAAAACAAAATCAAAATGAAAATACTTTTAACCTATCTATTGGAAGTTTCTATCTGTCAGATTGTACTGTATTTATTGTATAAACTATTGTCTTCAAATCTTACTTTTTTTTCTTTGAACCGGATTTTTCTATTGGGTTCGGTCATCGTTAGTTTAATCATACCAGCTGTACAAATTCAATTGTATGAAACACAATCCATCAGTAGTGAACCCTTTATTTTTTCATGGTTAGCCAATAAATCTAATTATGTAGTTGAAGTTACGCAGTCTACTATTCAGCAAACCGGTTCTGTCAATTGGTTTCAGCTTTTGTTGTTTTTTGTTACTTCAATCTATTTTGTTGGCTTGATATTCTTTTCTTATCGACTAATTGGTGGAATTTTGAGATTAAAAAGGATCGTTAAAGAAAACCCGGTTGAAATTATAAATGGCTATAAAGTAATTAAGTTTAATTCCGGACCTGCATTTTACTCGTTTCTTGGGTATATCTTCATCAATAAGGATACAGGGCAGCTTAATCCGAAAGAATTGGAACTGGTCAGTAGACATGAACAATTGCACATAGATTTAGGGCATTCTTATGATTTGTTGATTCTCGAATTAGCACGAATTATTTGCTGGTTCAACCCGGCAATTCATTGGCTAAAAAATGCTGCAGTAGAAAATCACGAGTACGAGGTGGATAAATTGATTAATGAAGATGAAGTGTATTCAAATCTCATTTTGAAATTATCCATGAATAAAGATGAATTAATAATAACCAATCAATTCTCAATGAAAAACATGAAAAAAAGAATTAATCTGATTTATCAATCAAATACTAAAGCAATGAAAAAATTATACTATCTCTCAATTATTCCCATAGTGGGGGTATTATTAGCGTTTTTCTCCTTTACTGAGAAAGATGTAGTGGCACAGAGTAATTCGGATAAAAATTCTAATGAAAATGGGCTAATAATTGAAAATGTGGAGTGGGTTGGCAATTCGGTCTATTCCGATGATTACTTAACCGGATTCATGAAGCTTAAGAAAGGCGATATCTATGATCAATCAGAAATCCAAAATTTGTTTTCTTATCAAGCTGATGGTTCTGATATTGGCTCGCTTTATATGGATAAAGGGTATTTATTTTTTCTGATAGATTTATCTGAGGAAAAGATAGATAAAGACAAGGTTAATCTTAGATTCACAATGCATGAAGGTGAAATTGTTCATGTGGATAAGTTTGAGTTTATAGGATTTCCTGAAGAAATAGATTACGCTGCAATAATTCCCCTCAAATCAGGCGATGTATTTAATCGTAGGTTGTTAATTGAGTCACAAAAGATTTTAGCAGAGAGATTTGGAAATGAGATTTCCATACAACCTATTCCTATTGTTGAAGAGAAAAAAGTGAATATTACTTTTGAACTGGCACAAAATTGAATTTCCAGAGGATAATACATGGTTATTGAATGGTGGTCAATGACAGTATTCTCTGCAATGGGCAAATTCCGCATTGGAGCAGAATTTGGGTTTATTATTCTTTGTCCAATATAAATACTGTCCCGGCAGGATCCATTATCCAATGATTTCCTTCCGGGATTTCTTCTATCTCGTCACAGGTTTCAATGCCTTTTTGTTTGAGATAGGATGTTGCCTTTTCAACATCAGGTGTTCTTAACTCCATCCAGATTTCCGAATGCGCATAATTGTCCACACAATCCAGCCAAACTTTGTTGTTACCAAATTTCACTTCGTGTGTTCTTGAAATGGTAGGGTGTTCGATGGGCTTTTCTTCTACTTCAAGTTTTAAAATATCCTTGTAAAATGAAACCGTTTGATCATATTTTGATTTAGGGATCTTGATGGCAATGTTTATGCCTCCGGAAAATGTTAAATCGCTCATATTTGAAGGGTTTTGTTAAAGAATTAAAGTTATGCGGTACACCTGTATCTGTTGCAAATGTCATCTGTTGTGCCTGATTGTTGTATGATTGATGTTATATGACAACCTATTCAGGAAGCATAATGGTTACTTCCGTATATTCATGTTTGACAGAGTCTATTTTTATTTCGCCTTTTAACTTTTCCACCGTTTCTTTTACAATATACAACCCCAGCCCTGAGCCGTTTGAAAGTGTTGAAGCCCTGTAAAACATGTCAAAAATTTTGCTTTTGTATTTTGATTCAATTCCAGTTCCGTTATCCTTAACCGATATGATACTTGTATTGTCCTTTTGTTGGAATGAGATTTTTATATAAGCATCCGGGTAATTCCTTTTTCTGTATTTGAAGGCGTTTGAAATTAGGTTTGACATGATAATTTTTAATCTGAAGAAATCTGAATTCATGATTTGTGTCGGATCAAAATCTTTGATTAAACTGAACGAATTATTATTCAGTGGCGTCGTGTCTTCAAGCACTTCATTTACCAATTCATTGAAGGAAAACTTAGCTTTTCGAATTTCCTGACCGCTATTGCGTGAATATTGGGTTAGACTTTGAATGACATTTTCAAGCTTATTCACACTTGTCTCCATGTGTTTCAGATGATTGATCAAGTCTACCTTTTTGCGTTCCAGGTAGGCAATATTTATAAGGCCCATGATTGATTTTAGCGGAGCGCTCAGGTCATGTGAGGCGCTATACACAAAACGGTCAAGCTCCTGGTTGGCCTTTACTAATTTTGAGGTGCGTTCCTGCACTCGTTGGTCCAGCTGGCTGTTAACTATTTTGAGCTCTTCCTGCGTTTTATTAAGCTCACTATTTATTTTTTCAACTTGCTCTTTTTGTGCAAAGAGATCCTCTAGTGTGGCAGTTAGTTCTTCATTGGAAGTTTCCAGATCATTCTGTTTTACCTGTAACTCCTTTACCAGATCGTTAAGTCGTATGGTGCGCTCATTGACTTTTCTCTCCAACGCAGCTTTTTGGCGCAATAGAGACTTTGTTCGTAAGTAGAAAAACAGAAATACAACGCCCAGAATGATGAGAAAAAGCAAAATTCTAAACCACCAGGTTTCCCACCATGGTGGCAGGATCTTTATGGTTAGCGATCTACCTTCATTATTCCAAATCCCATTATTATTTGAACCTCTTACCCTGAACACATAGACGCCTGGATTGAGATTGGTGTAAGTTGCGGATCGCTGGTTTTCACTATAAACCCAGGTGTCTTCATATCTTTCCAGGTAGTAAGCATATTTATTATGTTCGGGATGGGCATAATGAAGTGCTGCAAATTCAATTGAAAAAGCATTGTTTTCATGCGAAAGGGTGATCTCTTCTACTTCATTGATAGATTTTGGCAGAATGATGTCCTCATTGACTTCTTCTCCGACACTCACGGATTTATTCCACACTTTCAAATCGGTAAAAGATATTTGTGGCAAAAACTGGTTTGCCCGGATGTCTTTTGGATAAAAAGCATTGAATCCATTTGAACCACCGAAATGCATTCTGCCATTAGAATTTTTAAAATAGGCGTTGTGGATAAAAACGTTGCCTTGCAAGCCATCACTCTCGTAGTAATTGACAAAAGTGCTGTCAGAGAAATCAAACATGGATAGGCCATTTGCTGTGCTGATCCATAAATTTCCTTTTTCATCTTCCAAAACCCCAACGATGGAATTATGAGGTAAACCATCCTGAATGGTATATGAAATAAATTCGAGGTGATGGAGGTGATTGTTTTGATCAGTTCCGTCTGGTTCCACCACCCTGTTTAAGCCGCCATTGGTTCCGACCCACATTGTGCCATTGCGATCCTGGTAAAATACATTGATGGTATTGTGATTGATACTTTTCAAATTCCCGATTTCCGATTGATAGTTAATGAACCGAGGTTTGTCTGATTGCTTTTGGTCGGCGCTCAGTATGCTTAATCCCTGGCCATTGGTTCCTATCCATAGGTTTTTATTTTTATCTTCCCCAATGGCCCAGATGATGTTGTCTATCAAACTCTGGGAATCTTCCGGATTGTGATAAAATTTGGTAAATGTTTGGTCTGTTTCGTTGAGACGCCACAATCCCTCATTCCAGGTTCCTCCCCACAGAATGCTGTCACCGTCCTCAAAAATTGAAAAAGTCCACCCCTTCACGTAGAACCTTTCAATAACGTCCGTGTTACTTTTATCAGGATCTCCCGGAATAATGCGGGTGATGATCTCACCGGCACTTCCTATCCAGACATCGCCATTTTTTCGTTGCTCAAGGCTGAGGGTATGATCTCCGCCAATGGTGTTTTCGTTCTGTGGATCATATTGGTATCTTATCACGCGGGGTTCCCCGGAGTTTTTGAAAATAAATCTGCTCACTCCTCCATCTTTTCGGGAGCCTACCCACAGCTCTTCCGGGTTTATTCCACTTATATCTGCTATTAAATTGCCTTTAAGGGAATTTGTATTGCCGGGAATATTCTTGTAGTGAATAAACTCCTTCCTGTTGAGATCTGTTTTGCATAACTCCTGGCTTAATGTTCCTACCCAAAGCACTCCCGTACGATCGATAAACAGGGACCGAACAGAACTTTCGCTCATGGAATGCGCATTAGTTTTATTACTTGGGAAATCTTCCAGAAAATCTGTTTCAGGATCATATCTGAATAAACCTTTAGTTTCAGAGCCTATCCAGAGGTTATTCTGATCATCCATTTCTAAAAAAGTGTAATCGTCCTGGAAAACATTAAGTTTTGGACAGGGGGTTAAACGATATCCGGAAACTGAGTCATCATAGGTGATCCGTATGACGCCATTTTCAGAAGTGCCTATCCACAAATTTTCTCTATTGTCACTAACAATGGATGTAGCTTGTGATATGTCAATTTCCAAATTTGCATCGATGAATTCCTTCGTATTCAGGTCAAAATAATATAGGTCTGGTGAAATCAATAAAAGCCTGTCATTTCGATCAACATGGATCATGGAAAACCCGGTTCCATCCGATTCAGTTCGGCTGGAGGGATAATAATATCTCTGAAAGTGGATCTTGTTTAGGTTCTCTTCCTTATCGGGAATGACTTGATTCAATGCATTGTTGGTACAAATCCAGATCCGATTGTTCTCATCTTCCATAATATGAAAGATCTGGTTGTTGCTGAGAGAGGATGAATCATTTTCATTAAAAGTATAATGGGTAAATTGATCTGTCCGCGGATCATAGCGGTCTAGTCCTATTTGACTACTATTATTAACCACCCATATGTACCCTGAGTGGTCCTCATACAGATAGGCAATTCCTTCATAGCTTAAACTTGTGCTATCCTGTGCTTCATTTAAATAATACTTAAAAGAATAACCATCGTATTTATTAAGTCCGCCATATGTGCCGATCCAAATAAATCCTTTATTATCCTGGATGATACAATTACCTGCCTGCTGTGACATTCCCGTAATCCGGTCAACATTGGTTTGGATATTTTGCCCGACGATTAAATTATTGATGCCTATAAAGATGACCAGATTAATAAATATCGTTTTCACTTTTCTCAATTGCACAAAAAACTATTAAGCCGTCCGTAAAAAATAATTTAACCAAAAGGTGATAATCAAAGTACAAAATATATTTGAATGATTATAAAAATCGATTGAACTATATCAGAGGTGGGTTATCCAACGGCTCATACTTTGCCTGGTGCAATCGTTCTCCTTCATGCCCGTAAATACCGGATATTTCACTCCATCTCCATGATCAGATTGGCTATCAATGCTGTCCAGCCTGTTTGATGGGAAGCTCCAAGGCCTTTACCATTATCGCCATCAAAAAATTCATAGAAAAGATGTTGATCCTTAAATTGTTCGTCTTTTGTAAACAGCTTATCCGGATCATCGGAATGGTATTGGAATTTTCCTTCGGCATTTCGCTCGAATAGCTTGATCAGTCTTTTAGTAAGCTCGTTGGCAATTTCATTGAGATTGAGTTTATTTCCGGATCTCGTGGGGAATTCGTACACATAGGTTGGTCCGTAATAAGTATAATACTTTCTCAGTGACTGAATGATCATGTAATTTAAAGGCATCCAAATGGGGCCCCGCCAGTTTGAATTTCCACCAAACATACTGGAATGACTCTGACCGGGCTCATACTGTATTTGATGGTGTCCATTGTGCTGAAAAATGAAAGGATTTTTTTCATGGTATTTAGAAAGGGATCGAATGCCATAATCCGAAAGAAATTCTTCTTCGTCAAGTAATCGTTTAAGCAAATGTTCCAGCCTGAAAGCACGCATAATGGAGAATAAGTAATAACCTTCATCATTACACTCTTCAATTCGAGATATTAATGATGCCAGGTCCGGACGGGTTTTAATAATTTCTATAGCCCTGATCTTAAATTCCTTTAATTCATCAAAAAGACTTTTATGCAAGATGTCAACGGCAAATAGTGGAATGATACCAACCAATGACCGAACTTTCAAACGTTCTGTTTTTCCATTTGACATCTCAACTACATCATAAAAAAAATTGTCTTTATCGTCCCAAAGTGATACATCTTTTTCCCCAATGTGATGCATGGCCCAGGCTATGTTTAAAAAATGTCTGAAAAACTTAGCAGCAGACTCTTCATAGGTTTTATTGGTTTTTGCCAGTTCCAGGGAAATTTGGAGCATATTCAACGTAAACATGGCCATCCAGCTGGTAGCGTCTGCCTGTTGCATTCTTGTTATCCCCGAAGGCATATTGCTGCGATCAAACACTCCTATATTATCCAGACCCAGGAATCCTCCCTCAAAAAGATCTGTTCCATGTTTGTCTTTTTGATTTACCCACCATGTAAAATTGATCAGGAGTTTCTGGAAGGCAGTTTCCAAAAATTTTGTATCTGCTTTGCCGGTATGGTTCTTGTCTTTTTCATAGACTGTCCAGACCGCCCAACAATGCACGGGAGGATTAACATCACTGAAATTCCATTCATAAGCCGGAATTTGCCCATTGGGATGCATATAGTTCTCACGTAGTACAAGAAGTAGCTGTTCTTTGGTAAAATGCGGGTCTATCTCAACAAATGACACCATGTGAAAGGCTAGGTCCCAGGCCGCATACCACGGATATTCCCATTTGTCCGGCATGGATATAACATTCCTGTTGGTGAGGTGTTGCCAGTTGAAATTTCTTTGATTATGTCGAATGGGCGCTGCTTCTCCGGGACCTCCAAAAAGCCACTTGAAAACATCGAAATAGTAGAATTGTTTGGTCCACAGTAAGCCTGAAAACGCACTTTTTACAATAGATTTGTGGGTTTCTGGCAGTTTGTGATCGATTATTTGGCTATAAAATTCATCACATTCCTGTATTCTTTGTTCAAATATCGTGTCGTAATCTGCCCATGGATTATGCAATTTCTTTTTACTTAGGCGAACTTTTATGCTCTTTTCTTCCCCCGATTTTAGCTTGAATTTATGCCAGACGCCTAGTTTCGTGCCGTTCTTATCCGGATTGATAGTGGGTTTGCCATTCACCACGAAGTCGTTAATTCCATCTTTGACATAATCGACTTCGTTTGGGGTTCTGTAAATGCGTTGATTATTTGTTTCGTTATCACAGAATAACTGTTCACCACCCTCATGATAGAAAAAGTACCGACCATTACGTGTACTTCTGGATTGCACACAACTATCTGAAATGGATTTCATATTGGGACGGGTAAATCGTTTGTTATGCCTCCAGAAATTTCTAAACCAAAGGTGAGGAAGCACGTGGATCTTTGCTTTTTTAGGTCCCCTGTTTACCACTGTGATTTTCATCAGGATGTCGTCGACTCCGGCTTTGGCATACTCAATGTAGCAATCGAAATAGGCACTATTTTTAAAAATTCCCGTATCTATCAACTCATATTCTGCCTGATCCCGGGTTCTTTTGTTACCTCTGACCAGATCGGTATAAGGAAATTTCTTATGTGGATATTTGTACAGGTACCTGCAATAGGAGTGAGTAGGTGATGAAACCTGATGAAAGTAAAGTTCTTTCACATCTTCCCCATGATTACCCTGGGGGTTGGTAAGACCGAACAATCGTTCTTTCAAAATGGTATCCTTCCCATTCCAGAATACAGGCGCCAGGCACAAGATCTCTCGCTCATCACAAAAACCGGCTATGCCCTCTTCACCCCATCGGTAAGCATTGCTACGGGCCCTTTCATGCGAAACACATTCCCATGCATATCCATTTTCACTATAGTCCTCTCGAACCGTACCCCACTGTCTTTCAGCTAAATAGGGACCCCATTTCTTCCAGTTTTTATAGGGGTCACCAACTGCCAACCTCTCTGCTTCAGGACCTTTCTGCCTCATTTGTGTTTGTTGTGTAATTGTTAGCGGCAAAATTAAGATTTATTTATGTTGATCGTAACGAATGTAAGTTAAAGGTGTTTAATTTATAATAATAAGATGAATATTTTATGTATTTCATAAAGAATAATGAAAATGATGTATGCGGTCATATTTATTAATGAAGAAAGAATGTTAAAAGAATGGGTGCTTTTTTAGCATGAATGAAGGTTATTTCACTGAAATATGTTACTGAAAGTTTTCACCATGTTGGATTCAGTTTGAAGTACGGCGCATCATCAATCCCGGAATTAAAAATATTGGAGATTTCTCCATTCCCCAATCCGCGAAAAGAGGAGAGATCTATTTTGAGGTGAGGGAAGAAAGAAGCCAATCCTAATTAATCAGCCAGAATTACAGAATATTTACTATTTTGAAATCCATTAGGATTACCATCTTTTATTCCATAAACCTCACACTAAAATGAACCATTTCAGAACAGAACTGACCATTGACGAAAACCCAAATAAAATATCATACAAATCAAATATCTTATCACTGGGATCCGGATTTTCCCATCTACTTGATGAGCATTTTTTGCAATACAACATTCAGGTTAACAGCAATCCCTTTGGTACGATTTATAATCCCATCTCTATTTTTAATGCGATTGAGATCATTTCCAAAAAGAGTACTCCTCATTATAATTTTTATACCGATACAAATGGCTCGTGGAACCATTTTGATTTTCATCAACGACTGAATGCAGATTCCAGAGAGGAACTGGAGGCTTCTTTAACTGAACTGATCTCAGGCACCCATGGTATCTATAAAAAGACAGACTTCTTATTTTTGACATTCGGAACGGCTTACGCATATAAACTGCTTTCTTCCAACCACATCGTCGCGAATTGCCACAGGTCATCCTCAAAGAATTTTGAAAAAGTGCTCTTGTCTCCTGATGAGATTGTCGATGGCTTTAGGAAGGTTTACCCATTGATGAACAATGTGAAGGACATCATCCTGGTGGTAAGCCCTGTGATGCACACGCAGGATTCCATCACGCTGAATGCGGTTAGCAAATCCGTTCTACGACTAGCCTGTCATATGATTAAAAATGAATTTCCTCATGTAAAATATTTCCCTGCATACGAACTTCTGGTTAGCGACCTACGGGATTACCGGTTTTATCAGGATGACATGATCCACCCGACAGATATTGCCATTGACTATATTTTTCAAAAGTTGGTAGAAGCGTATTTTGAGGACGAAGATAAAAAAGTCATTCTGGAAATCGAGAAAATACTGGACAGTGTAAACATGATCCCCTACAACCCCCAGGGAAATGAGTCGATTCAGTCATTAAAAAAAGCCATAGAAAAGATCGAAAGTATCCAAACCCGAATTGATAAATCAGATCTGTTGGAAGGGTTGAAGAGGAGGATATCTGGTTCTGTGTAATTCAAATAAAGAATGAATTCCCGGCCCTGTGCCGGCCTGCCTGCCGCGGGCAGGGATCTGTGGGAAGTAACCCACTATGTTGGATTGAAAGGAAGAGATTTCTTTTGGCTGTTTAATATATTGCTGCGTTTGTTGACTGACCCTCCTCGAGTCAGACAGGCTTCATAAATCCGGCGGTTAAGGTATTTTTGTTAGTAGTAGTCAATCATCATGAACAATAGTGCCAAAGATTAGGAATTTTATCATCTTTTACCGGAAAAATATTATAGGAGAATATACAGGTGATTTGGTGATTTTGGAGGTGAAACGGCCCATTTATCCGTTGTATTAAAGTGAAAGAGGGTCAACCATGGTTGCAGAATGAAATTTAACCTTTCGCCAACCTGTGAGACAGATTTAGAAAATATTTCATTTGGGTTCAACATTATTACACAGGCAGAATTGCGTTTCAAAAGATTGAGCATAAAATTAGAATTCTTCGTTTCAGGACGTTTTAAGATAGATTAAAATTCACAATTAAAACTGTCAGGATATATTTTTAATAGTATTTTTACAGCTCCAGCTGAATGATTCACGGCAAACATCATACACGAACAATTTTAAATCTATGCACTTATTTAAATTCCCCATATTAGTACTCACTTTTGTTTATGTTTTTGTTGCCACTGATTCCTTGTCGCAGGGAATGGGAAAGATGGATAATCCTGCTTATAAGGCCTATTTTGACAGCCTGAGGCAAATGGATTACAACTATAAGCTACCCATTTTTGGAAAGGGGGCTTATAAACGTGGATATGATATTCCATATGCATGGGGAGTTGGTGCTGTTTACTTTACACAAACCCAGGAAATTGCAATAGACCAGGTTGCAATAGGGTTTAATGGCAGTGAATTAGTCGATATTAGTAACATTATTCAGTTCGGACCAACGATTGCAACCACAAATGCATACACGGTAAGACCCAGGGCAAACGCATTTAAAGATTTAAAACTTTTTCTCTAAAGGCAGGGTCAAAACCAGCTTTAAAGCGTCTTTGTCGTTTGGATTTCTTTTTATACGGCGACCTTTCAATTAATCCCAGTGCTATTTTTGAGATGATATTAAAATTGGTTGCGCTGTTTCCCGCCCTTCGACGGGAAGAGTCTTCGGCAAATACCACATCCAGCATCCAATGAAGGTTATTCTCAACAGACCAATGATTTCTGATTACCATATTGATCTGCCTGGCATCAGATTTATGACTACTGATGTAGAACCTGGTCTCTTTTTCTGTCCTTCCATCCGATTTAATGTACCGCTCACTTTCTACTTTTGCAATGCTTCTCAGTCCTTCCCAATCTTCACAACCATCCAAAAACGTAAAATTATCAATTACACTGCACTTTCGTGTCTCAACCCTGCCATGGTCAATATGGCGATCTACTGTCTCACTGGCTGGTTTAGTGATGGAAAAAAGCTTGTCAATTTGAGCGTAAAGTGATTTCTGATTGTTTTTGACGGCAATAACATAATCGGCCTTCTTTTCTTGTACAATCTTTTTTACAATCTCCTTTTGACACCCGATGGCATCTATGGTTACGGTGGCTTTTTCCAGGTACAACAATTCCAGTAACTCTGGAATAGCCGTTATTTCATTACTTTTCTCTTCTGTTTGTACCTGGCCCAGACAAAGGCGGTTTTTCTGTGCATAGGCCGACACAATATGGATAGCTGACTTTCCTGTGTTCTTGTCATAGGACCGGCGTATAGTTTTGCCATCGATGGCCACAATTTCACCGTCAGATAATTTACATATCTCTTGAGTCCATTTTATAAAGGAACTTCCGAACACTTTTGAATCCATAGCTGAAAATACTCGGTTGATCGTGTCATGAGAGGGCACTCCGTTTTTGTAAGGGTAGTATTTGCGAAGCCACTTTAATTGACTTTCGCCAAAAACCGCTATTGTTTCCCAGTCATTGCAACCGCTTACTACGGCTGATATCACCAGGAAAACAATCTCTATCAATTCATGTTTGAAATTACCTTTTGTTATCCTTCTTGGATCTTTCATTTGACCAAAAATAGCCATAAATCGCTTAGAAATAATACTCTAAATGTGTACCTTCGTAGCGTTCGGGCTGGCCAAACGGGAGGCCTTTTTTTTAAAGAAAATCAAAACATTATGAGACACACCTTGAGTCTAAGGGCTCATTGTCTCAAAACCCCAACATCTCACTTCAAATATTTTTTAAATGCGTTTGCCCTGACAACTGTGATTAGCTTTCGCTACCAGTAAAAATTCAGTATATGAAAAATGAATGTCAATTTCATTTTTCTGACAAAAAGAGGATTCCATTTATGATCTGCCCGGTCACACCTGCAATGAGGCCGAAATCTTAAATACATCCTGGGTTTGTTTAACCCGCATTATTCATGGAAAAACATGAATAATGACGATAACTTATTGAAAACTTCTGTTATTCAATAAGTTATGTCAGGTCTGATGACTCCGACAGTCGGATCAGACTCGTAGGAGGTTAACCCCGATTTTAACAAAATCCTTATTCCCCAGACCTGCCCGCCAATGTCCAGGCTTGCGCGCAGCAGGCGGGTTTGAGGAATGTTTGGATTCTTCACTTACGATGATAGTAAACTTAACTTACTTGTGACCAGGATTTTGTAAAACATCGGCTCATGACGATTTTGTCAGAGTCAGACATCCATTGTTTCGTCTGACCCATCGGGTTGAAAATACTGATCTAAGCATCAGTGCGAAAAATTCATTGAATTTTCCGGGTTAAATTAATATCAAGTAAAACATGTCCGATGTGTACAATTTTATGATATATCTATAAGCCAATTTTGCTAATGACAATTGGAGATTATTAAAACATGATCTCATTGGTTTAACAAAAATTGTTGTGATATGAATACAATAAAACTATCAATTATTTATGTAGTTGGGGGATTAGCAGTTTATCTTATAATTGGCTATTTATTTCATTTGGTCATTTTCCCTGAAAAGAAACCTCGTGTAACAACATATTTTAAAGATGGTCAGACATTCTATAGTAAAGCTGAAGGTATAGCTCAGAAAATAGTAAAACAAGAAAACGGTTTTGTCTATAGTGAACTCGAAGTTCATCCATTTGCTCCAGGACCACCAATGCATATTCACACCAGTTTCGATGAGACTTTTGAAATTGGTAATGGAGAACTTTCAATCTGGGTGAATGGAGAAATTAAGAAAATCACACCAGGAGAGGTTGTCCATGTTCCAAAAGGAACTCCCCATAAACCTTTCAATGAAACTTCTGATACGATACACTTAAAAAAAGAATTTCCATTACCTGAGCATTTTGCGTATGGTTTATCTCAAGTTTATGGCTTAATGGATTATCATCCGGATTTCGGAAAAATGCCTGCTATGATTTTTATGATGGCGCCAATACAACAGTCGGGTTTTGATTCCTATCTTGCTGAAGGCCCGCCTGTACCAGTTCAAAAAGCAATTAATTTTCTTGTTATACCAGCAGCTCGGTTAATGGGCTATAAAACCTATTATGAGGAATATAATATCAATTTTAGTAGCATGGAATAGCCTAAGTCTGGTCGTACATCCGCTTGAACTTAACATGTTTAGAGCCTGCCTATATCGGCATACAAGAATCCGCTCGATAATGCTCAATCATATGTTGCAGGACCACTTCGTCCTCCTTCGACGAGCAGACTTAACCTATGACCAAAAAAGGTAATTTTTAAAGACTTATATTGCAGCATAGAAAACAATCATGAAGACTATGAAGATTACTTATTTTGTTCTGTTTAGCCTGTTTCTTATGATCGGCTGTACAAATAATCCTGACAATGCTAACCAATCATCCGTTACTGAAAAATTAGAAAAAGTGGATAATCAACTACGTCATGTTGTTCTGTTCAAATTCAAGGAATCGTCCAGTGAGATGGATATTCAAAAAGTAGAAGCTTCCTTTAATGCGTTGAAACAAACTATTACTGAAATAAAGGACTTTGAATGGGGAACAAATAATAGTCCTGAAAAATTGAACAAGGGTTTTACCCATTGCTATTTTTTAACATTTGATAGCGAAAAAGACCGGGATGCCTATCTTGTTCACCCGGATCACAAGGCATTTGGAGATGTGATCGGTCCACATTTAGAAGATGTATTGGTAGTAGATTACTGGGCTAAATAATTCACCATTGAATTGATGTACAAGTCTGGTCGTAGCATCCGCAATGACTTAAAATAAATAGGGCCTGCCTTTATCGTCAGTCAAGTGTCCGATCGATAATCCTTAATTATAGGTCGTCGAACCGCTTCGTCCTCCTCAGGCGGACACTCTAAACCTGCTACCAGACATTGGATTTGCCACCTGCCATTGAGGTAGGAATGCTTTATGAATATTTTACACACATTTCGCTCTAAATGCGTGTGAGTAGAATTAATCATTAGTTAATAGGTGATCATGCAACCTCCCGTTCCCTCATGACATCCATAGTAGAGAATTCAACAACTAAAATTGTCAAAAACAATGAAAAAGAATTGCTACAGCCCTAATATACAAATGTGTACTTTCCTGATCTTATCATCAGCAATTCTCTTTTGCTCATTCAAAGAAGGCAACACCTCAACCCAATTAAACGGGGCCTATGAATCCATGGGATACGGCCGGCTTGTCGTGATCAAAGACGGTTATTTTCATATATATGATAAAACCGCCAGCTGGTGCACACCGTCAATCGAAGCACCACTAGAGATGTTTGGCGATGATATTTTCCTCAGCAACGATACATTAAACTTTAAATGGGGGATAAACACTTACAAATTTAGAAGAATAGATGCCCTTCCTCCTCATTGCTCAGCGAAATTGTCAGAGGAACAGCTCAACGACCCGCTTTTTAACTTTGAAGTACTTGCCGAAAATTTTTCGGATCATTATGCCTACTTTGAAACCCGACACATCAACTGGGATAGTTTGTATCAAGCAACGAAAGGAAAAATTTCAACGGAAACTTCCCGGACTGAATTATATCAAATTTTAATATCAATGCTGGAACCATTCCACGACATGCATATCGACCTGCGTGTCCCCGATTCGGTTAAACAAGTGCAAAAGGAAAGCCAACAACCCACCCAAGAAGACACCTTACCATCATATAATCTATATGAGGTGGCAAACACAACTGCCGACTGTTTTTTAAAAGCAGATGAACTTACCCAAAACAGCCGTTTTGCCAGATGGGGCATTACAGAAAACAATTTGGGCTACCTCCAAATAAATCAAATGTTTGCCCTGGTTAACCTGGAAGTGCCGGACAATGCGCCTGACGAAGAATTCTGGAAAGCATATGAAAATAAGCTGGAAACCATGACTCCCAAACAAAGTGAGAAATTTGAAGCAGATGGCATTGCAAACATTATGGACATGGCCATGAAAGATCTCAACAACACCAAAGGATTGATTTTGGATGTTCGCTTCAATGGCGGCGGACATGATAAAGTTGCCATGGAAATAATGCGGAGATTTAATACGAAACCTCGTTTAGCCTTTACCAAAATGGCACACAGTAAATCTGGCTATGCCAATAAGCAAAAGATCATCCTTGACAAGGACGACTCACCCTATACGAAATCTGTATACATTCTTACCTCGAGTCAATCCGCCAGTGCAACGGAGATCATGGCTTTGTGTAGTTTTGTTTTAGAACATGTCGGTAGAATCGGGTCATCTACACAGGGGATATTTTCAGATCAGCTGGAAAAGCCCTTACCCATCGGATGGAGCATCACCCTTTCCAATGAAGTTTACCTGGACAATAATGGCAATAACTATGAAGGTATCGGAATTGCACCTGATATAGAATTAGAATATCCCGCTGGAATGCAGTCATTTTTCAACCATCTCATGAAATCACCTGAAACTGATTATCAGAAAATACTGAAGGCAATTGATAACTCAAATAGATAAAATTCACCAGGTCTGGTTGTAGCATCCGCCCATCACATTTCTGCTTCGGATACTTGTGCAAAAGTATCTGCATTCAGGGGATGTAAAGCGAAGTTGTTATTGAGGTTTTTACCATTAAAGATAAAGCAGTGCAATCAGCAGACCTCTCCTTGTCAGTCGAGGTGACAATCAACAAACTGTTTGAATGTGGAATTCTATAAGTATGGAGATTCTGCCCGATAAAACCTTATTTCTGATGGGTCAGGTATTTCCTTCATCCTAATCACCTAAAAAAAACCATCTGTTTTTGGCTTGTGAGAACACAAACCAGGGAAACGGAAATCAAAGAGTTTTAATTCTTATGCTAATATATCTATCGGTTAATCAGATCCTTTGTATGGATGCTCTTTCAACTCTACAATTAAAAATGAAAACGGTTCGCTACCCACGTTTTCGGTTTTGTGCGGCCCAACGGGATCCATGTATATGGGCATTCCTTTCTTAAGATCCATTACTGCGGGCTCTCTGCCTTCCGTATGAACCCTAAGCTTCCCGTCTGTCAATATATAGGCAAAATGTGCAGGGTGCGTAACAGGTCCTATGGTTTCTCCCGGAGCAATGGTGACGATCACTGATCTTAATAGAGTAGTATCAGCCAGGATTTCCGTGCCATCCGGATTTAGGTTTTCCCAATTCTGGGCGAGCAAGGAAGTTGAGATACAGAATACGATTAGTACAAAAGCTAAAATTTTAAAAATAGAAGTTTTCATATAAATAATGCTTAGAGGTTAATTGATTATTGACTGAGTTAAATTTGAGGGAAAAACCAGTTATAGCCCTATCAGGCATGTTGCAACAACTATCAAGTTTTTCTTACAAACTATTATATATGTTGCATTTCGTCACAGGCAGACGCTTTACATGATGCTCAGGAGGAAAAATCTGAATTTGGAAAGCCAACTTTCTGCACTAATTCCTGAAAAATGGGTTCGTCATGAAGGGGATGAAATTGAGGTTCGGTCAGAAGCCAGGGGATTTCCATATCGTGGTTTTTATAAGAAATTTCCAGCCATTCCAAAGCAGATGAAGCATCATCCAGCGCAGCATAAATGACAGCAACGAAAAATGCATAAGACCCAGAGTGGCCTTCATTTTTCTTTTCTTTTAGCTCCTGCAATAATGCCCTGGCTTTATCTTCCTGACCTGACTTTGCATAGGCAGCCCCCATCCATCCCAGCATTCGCGGATAACGAATTCCTTCCAGGTCGATAGCTCTTTGGAAATAATGAATAGCCTCGTGATACCGTCCGGTATTTAAATATAAAAAGCCAATGTTATCCAATGTAAAGTAATTTGAAAATGTTTTTAACCGATCTTCGGCAAATTCTTCTGCCTCATCGTACCTGTCAAGGTAATACAGGGCGAGTATCAATCGGCTATTAGGATAATGAGGGTGAGCCCTGTTTAATCTTTGAGCTATGTCATAAGCTTCCTCATGTCTTTTTGTAAAATTTAAAAAATCGGCATAGACAGCAAGCGCTTCCGGGTGATTGTCGACAATGGCTTTCTTATATTGCCATTCAGCATCCTCAAAATCCCAATTACCAAAAAGGGAAATGAAACCCTTTAAAAAATTAACTTCAGCGAGTTCAGGCTCCAGCCTTCCGGCTTTTTCCAATAATGGCATCGCTTTTTCAAACGCAAGTTGTGGAGACATCGATGCATCAAAAATCGCTGCTTTTGCCACCCAATTCAAAGCTAATCCGGAATAAGCCAACGCAAAGCCTGAATCAAGCGAAATCGCTTCTTTGAAACATTTGCTTGATTCAACATTGCCGGAAACAGAATATGTCCTGTTCAGATAGATGCCTTTGAGATACAGATCATATGCTTTTGTGTTTTGGGTTATTGCCCTGTTCAACTTGTTTTTTTCCTTTTCTGACAGTCTGGATTCCAGAGCAAAAGCTACCTTCTGTGCAATTTCTCTTTGTATATCAAAAATATCTTCCAATTCCTGATCGTAACTTTCTGCCCACAACTGTCTTTCAGTTCCTGCATCAATCAGACGGACATCAACGCGAACTTCATTCAGATGTCTCTGAATACTGCCTTCCAACAAATGAGAAGCCAGTAATTCCTCACCAATTTCTTTAGCGGAAAGGACTGAGTTTTTGTACTTGCCGGATGAGGTGCTGGAAATGACATTCAGATCTGCTATACCTGAGAGGTTTGTTGTAATAGCTCCTGCCACTCCTTCTATAAAATATTCATTTTCTTTATCTTCACTCAGGTTTTTAAAGGGTAGTACGGCAATGGAATTTTCGCCAGGCTGTTTGGAATACGAAACATTTTTGTCAGAAAGAGGCTGAAAGATAAAATAAGCCGCAACCAGCCCTGTCATTACCAATAAACCTGCTATAATTCCTTTTCTGATGAATTTATCAGATCTTTCATTCTTATTTTTGACGTGAATGGCAACATGGTTTTTACTCAATTTATTCTTCACTCCGCTTGGAAGATATCCAAAGTAATCTGTGAAGCAGGAAGTGAAATAGCTGGGACTGCTAAAACCAACTTTAAAAGCCGTTTCAGAGACCGTTAACCCTTCATTTTCCAGGTAGTCCAGCCCTCGTCGCAATCTATATTCACGGATAAACTGACTCACGGATTGGCCGGTATTTTGCTGCAATTTACGGTGAAGGTTTGACCGGCTCATCGACATACTTTCGGCCAATTCCTCTACCCCAAACTGCTCATTGTTTAAATTTCTTTCAACTTCCTGCTCTAATTTTTTGATAAAAGCATCACCACTTTTATGATAAAAATTATCGGAGTGTTGCGAATTGCCGGCCATCTATCCAAAAAGTTTATTCCTTTAAATTAACAAAATGAACGGGAAATATCCTCATCCTGACACAACCTAACCATCTGTTTTTAGTTTAAGCACTAAAACCCTCATCCTTATGATCTTTAACGGCCGTGAAGTCCCCTCTCCCGCTATAGCAAAAATCAGCTTTGCAAAGATTTTTGAATCGTTTGAGGTAATTGCCAAAGAGTCTGACCCCAACATATCGAATTACGCAAAACAGATCCTGGAGATAAAGAGAAAATATCCATTCTTATACGATGGATTTGATGACTCCACCTTATTGGAAAAACATACTTCTGAAATTCAACAGGTTATTCGGGTTCTTTTTCCTGATATTCTCTCTACCAATGAGATAAAGGCAATCATGCCTCCGTTTAATTTCGCTCCAATCCACCTGTCCAAACGATTCCGGAATATCATGGAACAGGCCGGGGATGGTTTTAAAATTGAAATGAAGGGATACGACGACAAGTCATTCTACATTTATACCTGTGCGGCCATCCTGAAAATGTATTACAACTATCCCATTGATACCTCTTCCCGGACATTGATCGAAATACCTGATAAACAGTCAAATATTATCAGGACATATCGGTTGGCGCTAAATGCGGATATGATCGAAATGGTCCCTACAGACAAGTCAATCGATATTACAGAGGAAATTTACCTGGAATTGATGGATAATTTTGAGAACATCGATCTGTGGAAGGAAAGATTCCCGCCAAACAGCTGGATCATGCGGGGAGTTGGCGTTGCTAATCTGACGGACGTAACCACTGATGCATCATTAAGCGACATTACTTCAAACCTGATCCTTAAGACCGAAGAATCAATTGAAAAAATCGAAGAAAGCATAAAGAGGTTGTTCAAGATCAATGACCTTAAAATCGGATTTCTCAATTACGAAAATGATTCATTCCTGGCTGTCCACAAGGGAAATATCTCCGGAATGATGATCCATGATAACGAGGTGCTGAAGTGCTGCGATACGCTATGTGGGAATAGCTATAAGAGCCTCATCGATTTTAAAAAACCACTGATTGTTCCGGATGTTGATAAATTTTATATACAGACGCAGAGTAAGCTGGCCCACATCCTTAAAAAAAGTAAGCTCAAGAGTTACATTATAGCCCCATTGATCCATGATGATGAAGTATTAGGCTTTTTAGAGCTGGGAGCTTCCCAGCCTTATCAGCTTAGCAATGCGGTCATGACGAGACTTGAATTGATGATGCCCATTATTTCCATGGCGGCAGCCAGGTTTAAGAATGAGGATAAGAACAATGTTGAAGCTATCATTCAGCAGGAATGCACGACTATTCACCCATCTGTGAAGTGGAGGTTTGAAGAAGAAGCCAGGAAATATCTCTATCATCAGAAGCATAAAGAAAGGATGACATTCAGCGATATAACCTTTAAAGAAGTGATCCCACTGTACGGTCAGCTGGATATCCGCGAATCGTCTACAAAGCGAAATGAAGCGGTCAGACACGACCTGATGAAGCAAATGAATGAAGCGCTGAAAGTGGTTAAAAAAGCACATAAAAAGTCAAACCTTCCCATTTTTGAATCACTCATTTTCCAAATCGAGCTTCACAAAAGGGAACTGGACAATGGGTTGTTTGCAGGCAGTGAACACAAGCTGATAGGATTTTTGAAATCGGAAGTTTACCCGGTATTTGAACATTTAAGCAAATCGGATAGTGAGCTTAAAAAGCTGATCGACCAGTATAAAAACAAATTAGACCCTGAGTTTGATACGATATACAATAAAAGAAAGGATTTTGATGAATCGGTGACCAGGGCCAATTTCCTGCTTGCCAATTTCCTTGATGAAAAGCAGGTAGAAGCTCAGCAAATGTTCCCACACTACTTTGAGCGTTACAAAACGGATGGTGTGGAGTACAACATGTACATTGGTCAGTCCATCGCCAAGCGACATAAGTATGATGAAATGCATTTGCGAAATCTCCAATTGTGGCAATTGATTACCATGTGCGAAATGGAGATAAGATTCAATGATCTGAAAAGTGAACTACCTACGCATTTGGAAATTGCCTCTTTAATATTGGTTTACAGCACACCGCTTGCGGTACATTTCCGCATGGACGAGAAGAAATTTGATGTGGAAGGCGCATATAATGCACGATATGAGATTGTCAAGAAACGGATCGATAAAGCACACATAAAAGGCACCAATGAACGAATAACCGCTCCCGGTAAGGTCACGATCATTTATTCACGTGAACATGATGCGGTTGATTATCGAAAATACATACAATTTCTGCAATTCAAGGGATATGTACTTGACACGCCCATAGAAGACTATCAGATAGAAGACCTTCAGGGAATTACAGGTTTACGTGCCCTTCGATTTGATATTAATTACGACAAAAAGAAACCTTCGGGAGACTTCATTGATGTCGAAGAAATTATACAGTCGATTGAAAGCCAGAATTGATTTAGAAAGTTATTTAGGTTTTTTTGATTGAATATTCCTATCTTCTATTCATAATCAAACCTAAATCGCAATGAGTACTTCTTTAAAAATCAATCACCTGGCGATACTGGTGTGTGTCGTCGTGCTTTTCGGTCTCGGATTTTTGTGGTACGGACCACTTTTTGGCGAACCCTGGATGGAAATGGTAGGCCTCGACATGGCAACCATTGAAGCCAATCCTCCTGGTGCAGGCATCTGGATTACAAATGTCGTTTCGACAGTCATCCCGCTATATGTTCTTGCCTGGTTGTTTACTCAATTGAATGTACGCTCGGGAATCCGGGGAGCCGGAATCGGTCTATTAATTGCTTTTGCTTTCGTTTTTCTTTCAAAAATGACGGGCGACATGTTCGCACAAATGCCTTATGCATTATCGTGGATCACAGGAGGATATGATATGGTAGCTCTTGCTATTTCGGGATTCATCCTGGGAGCATGGACGAAAGAGACTATAGAAGAGTAGGGATACTCTGTAACGATTCAAATGAAAAAATCTAATGTAGAACAAAAGATGTATTCGGTAATCAGCGATCGGTCACCTGATTACTGATTACCAATCACCATTTGCTGACTCACTGATCACTGTTTACCGTTCACTGACTCACCTTCACTGCTTATTCACTTTCCCTAAATGCATAATTGCATCACCCTGGTGGACCAGAGGATTGTGATTGAGCCCAATTACATAACCGGAAACAGGCGATTTAATATCCACCTTGTAATCCCCAAAAGGATCATTTAGGCTTCCTACTATTTGATTTTTGCTTACTTTCTCTCCGTAATTCACATTGGTTAAAAATACACCCGAGTTTTTAGCCCGGACCCAGGAGGAACTTTTAATGACCTTGTTAGACTGATCAGGTGGATTGGATGTTTCTGTCATCTTAAGGTATTGCATCAACCGCAATGTTCCTTTGATTCCTTCATTGATGGCAAATTCGTCAAACCTGGCGGATTCTCCCCCTTCATACACCAGGATCTTTTTCCCCAGTTTAGCAGCGGATTGCCGAAGGGACTTCGGCCGGTAGGTGGAATCAAGCGTAAATGGCGCACAAAAGGCTTTAGCCAACTCCTCATTTCTAGGATCTTTTAACATACAACGCACCTGAGGATAGTTAGAACGATCAGCTCCTCCCGTATGAAAATCAACACCATAATCAATTTTGGGAATAATGTCTTTCATCAGGTAGTAGGCAACCCTGGAAGCGAGAGAACCATTTTTGTTGCCAGGAAATGACCGGTTGACATCTTTTCCGTCAGGTACATATCTTGAAAAATGGATAAATCCATAGATGTTAAGGATAGGAATACAAATGGTCGTTCCGATCAATGGTTTGTTCAACCCTCTTTCGATGATGCGGCGAATGATCTCTGATCCATTAATCTCATCGCCATGCAATCCACCCATCAAAAGTAAGACCGGTCCTTCTATTTTTGACCTGGAAACGGTTATAGAAATATCAATGGAAGAATGTGAAGGTAATTTGGCAATATTTACTTCGATTTTCTTTTCCTGACCAGGAGAAATTTCGGTGCCGTTTATTTTCATGGTTTAGCAGTGGCCTTTTTCTTCTTATTCCGCTTTTTTGCGGCACTTCGCTCAATGTATTCCACAATTTTGCCTGCAATGTCTACTCCGGTGGCCTTCTCAATCCCTTCCAATCCAGGTGATGAATTCACTTCCAATACAAGAGGGCCACGTTTTGATTGAAGCATATCGACGCCCGCGATATCAAGTCCCATACTTTTTGCGGCGGTAAGAGCTGTTGACTTTTCTTTCCTGCTTAATTTAATGACTTGTGCGGATCCTCCTCTGTGAAGGTTAGACCGGAATTCTCCCTCTTTTCCCTGGCGCTTCATGGCTCCTACTACCTCTCCATGAACAATGAAAACCCGGATATCTGCCCCGCCTGCTTCCTCGATAAATTCCTGCAGGATCACCCTTGTCTTTAGACTATCAAATGCCTCGACAACAGATTTTGCCGCCTTATCGGTTTCAGCCAGGACAACTCCCAGACCTTGTGTCCCTTCCAACAGTTTAATGACCACCGGTGCATTTCCTATGTGCCTGATCACACGGTTTTCCTCCTTGCTGTAATTCGTAAATGCTGTTTTGGGCATACCTACTCCCGACCTGGAAAGGATTTGAAGACTTCTCAGCTTATCCCGTGAACGTGTAATGGCCTGCGATTCCACTGCGGTGAACACATGCATCATTTCAAAGTGACGGACAACAGCCGTCCCATAAAATGTGACCGATGCGCCAATCCTTGGAATAACAGCATCGATGTCATTCAGGTTTTCGCCTTTGTAAAAGATGGCAGGACCTTTTTGATCCATGATGATGTCACATTTTAAATGATCGATGACCACGGATTGATGGCCATGCTGTTCGATAGCTTCGACCAATCTCTTGGTTGAGTATAATTTTGGATTTCGTGATAGTACGGCAATTTTCATTTTACCTGGTGTTTAGCTTTGTGTGAAACATTTTTTAATGACACATCTACAATAAACTTTTTTCTCAGAAACTTCCTCCCAAGCAAAACCGGATATTTCATCTCCTGCCGGTCAGTTAATGAGAACTGTGTAGTAAAGTTATTATCGAATATTGTCAGACGTGTTTTGATCGTATATCTGTTTTCTACTTGTCCGCTAGAGCTCTTTACTTTTTTCTCATTGAATTCTGAAAAGTAAAAATACCTGTCTTCGTATTCCGGATGCGATGGATCCAATAATTTAAATCTAAGAGTTTCCACATTGTCTTTCATCATTAATTCAATGTGATGACAATGTAATGCATTACCATAAGCGCCTGTATCAACCTTAGCTTCAATGCCCGTCAATTGCAAATCCGGCAAGTCAATTACATCTCTTCGGCCAATGATCTTCATATATTTCTCAAACACTGACAATTCATTGGAAATATATCAAGGAATTCAGGTTACTGCAAATAACAATTTGAAGTATAATCAGACCATTGGACAATTATTGACCCCAAAACCTCCTTAAAATCTGATGTTAATCCTAGCAGTATGAACATTATAATATAAGGAAAAATGATCATTTTTTCAGATAATCTTACAATCACCTCCGCAGAAATATATTCCATGAGAACGATATATTTTTCTACAAAATGATCAAATCATGGGTTAAAATCAGAAAACCTATTGCAATTCTTTCATTTAAAAATGAAATTTTTACAAAGAAATAATTTGGGGATTATGTTACAAGAAACCTGACTTTTATTGAAAATTGTAAATTGGACGATGCATCAATAAAATCTATGTACGGCAAGAGGTGGTTAACTTTTTTGATTTTTTTGACAGGTGCTCAGCTAACATTTGGTCAAGAATACATACCGGGAAGGGAAATAATTTGTCCTTTGGATCCCCATGAAAATGAGTTTAAGATAGAAAGCCCGATCAAAAGGTCGGATGGCGAAGTTTCATTCCTTCGACTGCACACGGCAAACATTGTCGTCAACTATCATGGTTTTACTCCTGAAGCGCAACGTGCCTTTCAATATGCTGTGGATATCTGGGCTTCTTTGCTTGAAACAGACGTTCCTATTTACGTTGATGCCCATTGGCGAAGCATGGGTTCTAATGTGTTGGGATCATCCAGAACAACTCGCTATTACAGAAATTTTGATAATGCTCCTATTCCGCTGGTGTATTACCCCGTCGCTTTAGCTGAGAAACTTGCTGGAAGAAATCTAAACCCGGTTGGGGAAGCCGATATTTCTACGACCTTCAATAGTGATTTTTCCGGTTGGTATCTGGGGACTGATGGGAATAGTAGCGGGAGATACGATTTTGTAACCATAGTCCTACACGAGTTGGCACATGGTCTGGGATTTTCTGCTAGTGGTGTGACTTATGATGAGAATGGAAGTGACTGGACATTAGGTAATGGAGCGCCGGGGATGTATACCCCTTTTATTGAAAATGGCAGTGGAAGGAATATTTTGTTTGTTCCGAATAACTCATCTGAGCTGTCGGATTACATTCAGAGCAATAATCTCTTTATTGGGACCAGCTCTATAGAATCTGCAAATGGTGGCCATCCGGCAAAATTATATTGCCCTCTGACTTATGATAATGGAGCAAGTCTTTCGCACTGGGATGATGCTACTTTCAATAACACGGAAAACGCCCTCATGACACATGCATTGGCCCGAGGAGAATCCATTCACGATCCCGGACCAATAACCTTGGGTTTATTAAAAGATATGGGGTGGTCAACACCTGTTGCACCTGTCAATGATGACATTACTGTAACCGATTTTACATTGTCTGATGATTCCATCACACCGGGTGGAGAAGTCAATTTAACATGTAACCAACAGTACAACGGACCAACTCCTAATTCAAGCCTGGGAGATCCTTCTGTTGGATACTATCTTTCAAAAGATATTTTATTAGATGATGCTGATGTGTTTTTAGGTGACGATCTGTCAACTTTAGGAAGTGATATGAGATCCGAATCTGAAAATGAATCCGTAACCATTCCTTTAAATACTGTTCCCGGAGATTATTTTATCCTTTTTGTAGGTGATTATCTGGATGTTGTTGATGAGATCCATGAATCCAATAACGTCGAATATCTTTCCCTGACCATCGAGCCTTTCTTTCTCACCGTCGATCCGGCAAATCAAAATGTTCCATCAGAAAGTGGAAGTTTTAGTTTTGCTGTGGACACGAACCTGGATATTTTTACCATTTCGGAAGAATCAGATTGGTTCGAGGCAACAGCCATTGATGATGAAATTACGGTTAATTATGAATCCAACACATCGCTCCAGCCAAGAACAGCTGAAATCATCGTTTCGGGATCTTCGGTATCCGATGTGATCATATCAGTTATACAAGAAGCAGGAGATCCATATTTAACGGTATCACCTCATGTCAAAAATGTTGGTTATGAAAGCGGATACGTAAAATATTTTGTCAATACCAATCTTCCTGAATTCCAGGTAACTTCAGCTAATAGTTGGTTAAGCTTGACCAAAACGCAAGATTCTATTCTTGTTGGTTTTAATGAAAATAAAACCTTAAACGAACGAACAGGTCGCATTGTAGTTTCAGGAAATAATGCTTCGGATGTTGAAATAAGGATTGTGCAGGAACCCGGGCTACCCTTTCTTACAATCAATCCCGACTCCAAAACAGTTAATCATGAAGGTGGAAATACCACTTTTTCAGTTAATACCAATCTTCCTACATTTAATATCAGCTCGGAGGCCCCTTGGTTAAGTCTAAGCAAATCAGGAAATGAAATAACTGCCGAAGTATCGGAAAACACGGCAATTACATCAAGAAATGGAACCATAAAAGTTAGTGGAAACGGGATTAGTGAGCAAATTTTGTCCATTACGCAACAAGCTGCTCCAGCATTTCTGAATGTGTCAAAGACATCGGTCAATGCGCCCAACACCTCAGGTTCTTCAACATTCGATGTCTTAACTAATTTACCTGATTTTAACATCGATGTGGATGTCAATTGGCTTGGGTTATCCATTAGCGATAAAACCATTACTTTGAATTATCCTGCAAACACAACAATTAATTCAAGACAAGCGAAAATTAGTGTTTCGGGTAATGGCGTTCCCGTAAAAATTATCACCCTTACCCAGGCAGCAGGAGATCCATTCCTGACAGCAACTCCTGTATTTCGAAATGTCGGATATTCCGCAAGCTCAACCAGCTTCTCAGTCGAAACAAACCTTTCAAATTTTCAGATTCAAACATCAAGCAACTGGCTGACCTTAACTAAAAATGGAAATAAAATCCAGGTAGATGTAAAGGAGAATAAAACGATCAAGGAGAGAAAGGGAAAAATAGTTGTTTCCGGAAATAGCGTTGCGAATGTCGAATTGACCATTCGGCAGGCAGCAGGATTGCCCTTTTTAACGATTAGTCCGTCATCAAAAACAGTTGGTCATCAGCAGGGTGAAACTTCCTTTTCCATTAGCACTAATCTTTCAAATTTTGATATTTCTTCAAATGCGGGATGGATAAATGCGAGTCGATCCGGAAATGAAATACTGGTTAATTTCAACAAAAACAATTCTATTTCTCAGAGAAATGCCTCCATAAAATTAATTGGAGATGGAGTGAGCGAAAAAAATATAGCTATTACCCAACAAGGAGCTCCGCCTTATCTGAACGTGTCGACAAACAGAATTAATGCCAACAAGGGAAATGGTTCGGCCAGCTTTCAGGTCAATTCAAATTTGCCAACTTTTGATGTAGACGTAAATGTAGATTGGATTCAATTTACAAAAAATGGCAAGACCATCAACCTAACATATGACGCCAATCCAACTGTTGCGCAAAGGCAGGGAAAGATCAACATATCGGGTGATGGAGTAAGTAGCAGAGTAGTAACATTGGTACAGAAAGCAGGTGATCCTGTTTTGGAAATAAGCAACCTATCAAGGAATATTTCTTCTGAGCAGGAAACACTTACTTATTCAGTCAACACAAACTTGTCCGATATCACCCTTTCTGAAAATGCAGATTGGTTGGAAGTTGTCAGCAAGTCAACCAAACAGATCAAAATATTATGTAAAGAAAACCTCAGCATCTACAAGCGCACTGCAACAGTAATGGCTTCCGGAGCTGGTCTGGAGGACATTCAATTAAAAATCGAGCAGGGTGGCGCTGAACCTTATCTGGAAATCGGGTCTTTTGCAAAATCTGTTGATCACTCAGCGGGATCACTAAACATTAATATCCACACAAATCTGCCCGATTTGCAGGTTTCTTCAAATGAATACTGGATTAGCTGGGAAATGGGAGCATCCATTTTAATGATAGATTATGAAGAAAATGAAGAGATCGTACAGCGGGAAGGTGAAATAATACTTTCAGGTGAAAATATATCTGATCAAATCATTTCTATCACCCAGGTTGGAGCTCCGCCATATCTCACTGTTTCTGAAAAAAGTTTGGCTGTTGAAAAGACTCAGTTACAAAAATCACTTACTATATCAACCAACTTATCTGAATTTGAAATCATTGAAGATATCGATTGGATCAATATTCATTGGGATGGAACAACTCTACTGATGGAAATTGATGAAAATAAAACCATTTTTGAAAGATCGGGAAACTTTAGCTTATCAGGTAAAAACGTTGCTGATGTTATTATTAGCATTTCGCAACAGCAAGGTGACCCTTTTTTGGTGCTTACCAGTGATAATTTAACTGTACCTCAACAATCAGGTGATGCAGCTATTCCAGTAGAAACCAATCTGCCTGAAATAGAGCTTCACACTGAAAACGATTGGCTGGAGGTGTCTGTGCTGGATCAGAATATAAGCATCACTTTCGATGAGAATTCAACGTTTGAAACCAGGCGGGGAACGGTACTTGTATCCGGCAGTTATATGGCCGATCAGGTTATTACCATCAGTCAGGAGGCAGCAATCCCATATCTGGAATTACTGACGAAAACACTGGATATTCATGCAGCAGGTGGAGAATATGAAGTTGTATTTGAAACCAATTTAGCAGATCTCAACCTTGCTACGCAAGCTGAATGGATTCACTTTATATTAATGGAAGGATCGATACTCGTTACTGTTGATGAAAACCAATTATTCGAAGGTCGACAAGCCGATTTGACGATTAGCAATTCTCACATTGGAGAAAGAACTGTGACACTTACACAACAAGCCACTGCCCCATACCTGTCTGTTAGTGGGAGCGAAATATTCCTGGAATCTCATGCGGGGGAACACACTTTTGATATAGTGACCAACCTTGCTGATTTCTCAGTTACGTCAGAAGCCGAATGGATAACAGTAGACATTGAAAATCATTCTATTCATCTAAATTTCGACGAAAATGATTCTTTGAATGACCGTTCGACCAGTCTATTTATTCAACATGAAATGATTGACAACATCGTGATCCTGATCCATCAACGCGGAACCGTCATTACTTCATTGCTCACTGAAATCAGCCAATCATTTGTCGCCTACCCCAATCCTGTTCGAGATAGATTATGGATTGACATTCCCGATCAATACTTATCCTCAGATATTATACTTTCGCTTCACGACATCAGTGGGAAGAAGCTTATATCAAATACAACTAATTATCTTAGTCAAAAGACATTGGAATTGGAGTTGGGCAGTTTTAAAAATGGTATTTATCTACTGTCAATTTCCGATGCTGATAACACCCTCCTCTTTCATTCAAAGGTGGTTGTGAAATAATTCTTCTCACAGATAGGAACTCGATAAATTTTGTCGTTCAAATAGTTAAGACACAATCTTCCTGGTAATTTGAATTCGAAAAAAGATCGTAAAATTCTGACATGACAATCCAATGTTTAAAGGGATCGTTGATTTTGAAGGTAAATGGTTGAAGACAGCTTGATTATATTGCTGAAAACATGGGAGTAGACATAAATGAAAAAAGCATGCTAAAACATGTGATGGAAGACATGCCTTTTTCGAGTGATATTTTTTGCGAAGTATGCCTTGAAGCTAATCTCCTATTTCGGCCTGTACCCAGACCAGATAATTAATTTCCTTCATATTGGTAAAGGTCCGTATTTCAACGGCTCGGCGGAGCTTTCCTTTTATATTTGTTGTATCAAACATTAGTGTGCCCTTCTTTGTATCTCCTGGTTTAATTTTACCTGCATCTCCTTCAGGAAAATCAGCCTTCAGGCAGGCACACAATTCATTCACCGTGGTGATCTTAACGTAATTGTCAGAATCATTCTTAAAGGGGATCTCCACCGTTCGGACTTCGCCGGTTTTTATCTTTCCGAGATCGAAGAAAAATTCATCTGTATAGTAATCCTTGTAGATATTGTCCTTGGGAATACCACGGGCAGAGAGGTAGGCTATATAGCTTTCCTCACCAAAATACTGAACATCTATGTCGCTTTCATCTACAAGGGAAACTTCAGTATGCGTTTGTCCAAAGGAATAACTTGTCAATAATAAGAATAGAATTAGCAGAGGGTGTAATAATGTGTTTTTCATTCTAGTGCTGTTTATTTATGAGAACGATTAAATCAATTTACTATTAAATAGCTTGATAATCTTTTTGAATTGTAAATTTCCATTACATCAGTGTAGGATTGCCTTAATCAGTCAGCTTGTAACCCACCCTTTCATCTGTTAAAATTAGTACAAAATCACTTCCTCTTCCATCAGACCATGGGGCTAATTCCGGACGATCCGTTTTCTTGTATTTTCCAATTTCTTTAACCTGACCATCACGGGGATTAAGCCAATAAGCTAAAATATTCTCTGCTTGCATTTTCGACAAGTCAATTGAAATAGGCTTCCCCATCGGAGTGTAGGCAATAATGTAATCTTTCTTTTTACCAATTGAACTTACCATAAAAGCTGAATCCTCGGGGTTGTTGTTCAGAATAATTGAAGGATCATATTCCATTTCCTGCCAGGCAAATGTTTCCAATAACTCCTTTAAATGCCTTATGTCATTTGCCCCCGGCAAATCCAGGGATTCTTTCCAATATGACCGGGCTTTTGAAATCGGTTTTCTATCTGCGCTAAACATCTGCCAGATATCATGACATCCATAGGTATAACCTGCAGCTCCGGTCAGCATAGTCCAGTACGCAGAAGTACGAACATCCGAATCATCCATCCACCCGAAAACTTCAGGCTTGAAGCGATTTGGATGATTTTCATAACGGGGTTCTCCATTGATCACTGGTCGTACCTGGTTTATTCTCCTGCTCGCTAAAACAAATTTATAATCCTTAACACGTCTGTCATGGCCACTTTGGAACATGTCAATGTCGAGCCAATCTTCATCAAAGTAGTCTGTAGCCTTTTTTCCACCGGACGGATGATAGGTGATTAAATGTAAATTATCAGCTTTCCTTATTCCATTTACCATTCCACGAATGATCCTTTTATCTTCTTCATCCTCAGGCCATCGGTCGCCACCCATTATCCAGACGATGTTGTTACTGCCGGAATATCGATGAGCCAGCATCTTGCCATATGTCTCTGCATTGAACGGTGTAAAAATCTCAGGTCCCACACCCCATGCTTTATTAAATTTATCCCCCCAGGTAGGCAGTAAACCGACGTACAACCCTCTCTTTTCGGCTTCCTGGATTACAAAATCTACGTGTCTGAAATAAGATTCATTCCATTTTGTAGGTTCATTATTGACAAATGGCAGATCACCATTTGCATTGGGGGTATTCAATCCATCCAATTCAGCTAAGATTACGGCCTGAATAACAGTAAAGCCCTTGGCCGCCCTGTCATCAAGATATTGGATGGTTTCGGCTCTGTTCAATCGATGGAATAATTCCCAGGCCGTATCGCCCAACCATAAAAATGGTTGATCATCTTGTGTAAGCAAATACCTGTTATCCTCACTGATTTTCAATAGTGGTAGTCTGTCACCCTGTGAAAAACCGGGTAGGCAATGAAAAATGACTACAATGAAAAAAGGGTATAATATTTTCATATATTTGTTTGGTTTACAGTTGATTACTATTATCTATTTAAAGTAATAAACAAATGGTTTTTATACAAAATATTAATGGGCAGAATTCCCGTAGTTCACCTTTATGCTTGAACGCGTAAATAAATTTTCCACCAAATTCCCTAAGGTATATTAGTTCTAATACCCTCTCTGACAATGTGTAAATGATAAAATAATCCCTAGCCACCTAAAATGCAAAAAAAGAAAACAAAATGACGAATAAAAAAGGCAAGATCTATTGAATAACTAATGCAAATAAATATATTTATTAAACCAAAACCACACCTTAATAGCTTACATACCGCATTGCCTTATTTGCCTAATTATACCTACATATTTGGGTAAAAAATTCCACAATCATTTTCATCAAAACTTTAAAATCTCGCAAATAACTCACAAAAAAGGATTTGGCAGGATTTTATCATTTAAGAAGTCATTGATAACCTAAACTATAAAATTATGTTACGTTGGACCGTTATATTTCTAGTTATTGCTCTGATTGCCGCAGTTTTTGGTTTTGGTGGTATTGCAGCAGGTGCGGCCTCGATTGCAAAGATCATTTTCTTTGTATTTCTGGTGCTATTAGTAATTAGCTTAATCGCTCAATTGGTGAAAAGATGACGTGAATGAGGATTTATGATGATATAAGAAAAAGGCCGGTAAACAGGCCTTTTTCTTTTGGTTCTAAATTCATATTCCTTCGGGAATTGTGAAGTAAAATGTGCTCCCTTTACCAGGTTGGGATTCCACCCAAATCGATCCATTGTGAAGTTCTGTTACTATTTTATGGCACTGAGCAAGACCTAATCCATAACCTTCGTATTCTTCACGATTGTGAAGTCGTTGAAATAGTTTAAATATCTTTTCCGAATGCCTGGTGTCAATCCCAATTCCATTGTCAGCAACACTAAATTTCCAAAGGCCATTTTCCAGTTCTGAGTTTATTTCAATGACAGGTGATTCTTCACGACGGAATTTCAGTGCATTGCTGATCAGGTTTTGAAACAGGATCCTCATTTCCATGTCATACCCCATTACCCCAGGCAATTTTCCTATGGTAATTTTAGCTTTCGAATCCTTTATCCACAAGCTCAGATCATCTTTAACTTCGTTAACAACAGATTGGCAATCGACTTTTTTCATTACAGCTTGTTTGCCTATCCTTGAATATTCCAACAAACTTTTAATTAAGCTGGACATACGATGGGTCCCACTCTGTATATATTCCACATACTTTTGGATCTCAGGATCCTGCTGGTCCTCAAGCTTACTGGAAATCAATTCAACAAAGCCTCTTATGGTGTTAAGGGGCTCCTGAAGATCGTGAGATGATATATAAGCAAACTGTTCCAGTTCCCTATTCTTTCGCTCCAGTTCATCCAAATATTTCTGATTGTTCTCAGCCTTCTTTAGCTCCGTATTATCCGTATGACAACCAATCACCACTGATGGCTCACCATTTTCATCCCACTGAACAATATTTCCGGAACAAATCACCCAGACGATCGATCCATCCCGATGCAAAAACCTCGCTTCAATCTTATATGGGGACACTCCATTTGTTTCAATATGTTTTCCCAGTTTAGCATAGGCATCCGGCAGATCTGAGGGATGCATAAGTTTATTGATTGTCTCAGATGAATTTTCGAGCTCATCATCCTTAAATCCAAAGGTTGACTTCAACTTAGGGCTTAGGTACATCTTGTCCTCTTTAATGTGCCATATCCAATAGCCGGCTAAAGTGTTCTCAGTGATGCTTTCAAAAAATGATTCTTTAATTTTCAGCTTTTGATTAACTTTTTCGAGCTCTCTTTTAAGTCGCTTTATTTCGTCCTTATCAGAAATGATTTGTTTATTCATAGTTAAAGGTCGGGTTTGATTAAAAATGAGTGAAACAAATAAAAGGAATAATTAAATTATGGTTGATCATTCAGAGTTTAAGAAAACAACTAAGGTTTCCCTCAAAAAAGAAGGATACCAATTATCTTTTATCTAATAATATAAAAAATAACCAAAAATTTCTAAAGTATGAAGGAGTCAGACATCAAATCGAGCTCCTTTTTTCAATTCGTTCTGATATTTGTTTTCATCAAACCGGTATAAAAAAGGCCTTTTATGAGGCACTCCTTCCCTCCTTTCTTCCAACCTTCGGAAAATGTCAAACCGAAGCATTTTTTTTTGAAAATGGCTTCTTTCCAAAGTCTTATCAAGGATGATTTCGTACATTTTCTGTAATTCGGGCATCGTAAATTTATCAGGAAGGAGATTAATACCTATTGGATGATTTCCGAGATTTTCCTTTAATGCTTCATAGCCTTTTCTCAAAATATTATCATGATCCATCAACATTTGAGGTAAGTTGTGAATATCCACCCATTGATACTCCTGTTCCAGCTCACCTCCAGTTGGTTTAAATTTGTTGACGTCTATCAGGGCATAATAGCAAATAGAGATAAATCGTTTATTGGCCCAATGCCCTTCAGTCCATTCAATACCCAGGCTTTCACAAATTCTTCTTACATCATCCGGGAAGGACCGTTCGGAATTCCCTGTTGTCATAAATTGCTTCAGGTAGATATCGGTTAATCCAGTTCTGGATTTTAGAACATGCAAGGCCGCATCCTCGATGGATTCATCCTTTTCAACGTACCCTCCAGGCAATACCCAGCTCTCTGTACCTGTTACCTTCAACAACAATGCATTCAGGGAGTTATCTGTCAAGCCAAATATCACACAATCTATTGATACGTGAGGAAGGTAATTCTCCTCTCCCATTTGAAAGCTTTTTAAGAATTTATTCATAAATCAAATTCCTTTGTGAACAATTGACACAATGAAAGAATTAATTATCTTTGTGGTAAACAGACACAATGATACTATGTTAAATCTTGAATCTCAAATTAATAAAATAGGCATTAGTATTTTATTAATTACCCTGATTAGTTGTTCTACTCAGAACACAACATATAATGACCTCAATCAAAATGGTAAAATGGATCAATATGAGAATCCTGATCTGACCATTGATGAAAGAGTTCAGAGTATAATTGATCAACTCGTTATAGAGGAAAAAATTAATTTGGTAACTGGGACAGGCATGCATATTCCTGAATCTTTTGGGGGATTGCCTCCTATGGAATTCATTGGGGATTCATACCTGATCGTTCCAGGTGCAGCTGGTACCACCTTCCCTATTGATAGAATGGGAATACCTGCCACAATTCTGGCTGATGGTCCTGCAGGACTGAGGATCCAGCCACAGCGGGAAGCTGACAGTTCACAAACCTTTTATTGCACAGCTTTTCCAGTGGCCCGGCTACTTGCTTCCAGTTGGGATGTCGAATTGTTGGAAAGTGTAGGAAAAGCCATGGGACATGAAGTTCTGGAATATGGTGTAGATGTCTTATTAGCTCCTGGAATGAACATTCATCGAAATCCACTTGGAGGTCGAAATTTCGAATATTATTCGGAAGATCCGCTCGTGACGGGTAAGATGGCAGCCGCCATGGTTAATGGTGTCGAATCTCAGGGAGTAGGAACCTCTATTAAGCACTTTGTTGCCAACAACCAGGAAGCCAATCGCTATACCATAAACACCATTGTCAGTAACAGGGCGTTGAGAGAGATCTATCTCCGTCCCTTTGAAATAGCTGTCAAGGAATCGCAACCCTGGACAGTTATGTCATCCTATAACAAGGTGAATGGAGAATATACCTCTGAAAGTCACGATCTGTTAACAAGAGTCTTAAGAGAAGACTGGGGATTTGAAGGATTGGTTATGACCGATTGGCTGGCTGGAAGGAATGCCACCGCACAATTAAAAGCCGGTAACGACCTTTTAATGCCAGGAAGACCGGATCAGCGGGAACAGATTACTTCAGCTCTTGAAAACGGAGAATTAACGGAGGAAGAAATTGACCTGAATCTGACCAGGATACTAAGGTACGTGCTGCAAACCAAAACATTTAATGATTATAATCATTCGGATCAACCCGATTTAAAGGCCAATGCAGAGATTGCCCGGAAAGCCGCTACGGAAGGAATGGTACTACTAAAAAATGACAACGAGGTATTGCCATTGAATGACAAGGTGAAAAATGTGGCAGCATTTGGATTTACATCTTATGAAATTATTACTGGAGGAACCGGAAGTGGTGATGTGAATGAAGCTTATAGTGTTTCTCTTGTTAAGGGATTGGAAGATGCCAGCTTTACCTTTAACAATGAATTGAGGGAAACATATGAAGCTTATATCGTAAAAACTAAAGCTGAACGACCACCAAGAAGAAACTGGTTTGAACCTCAGCCACCTCTCCCGGAAATGAAGGTGACCGATGCATTGGTTCGAAAAAGTCTTACAGGATCCGATGTTGCCCTGATTACAATAGGAAGGAACTCTGGTGAGACTGCTGATGTTAAAGTGGAAGATTTTTACTTGCACAATACCGAGAAAGAGCTGATCAAAAAGGTATCTGATATCTATCATAGAAATGGCAAAAAGGTATTTGTTGTATTGAATATTGGCAGTGAAATAGAGGTTGCTGGCTGGAGAGACCAGGTGGATGGTATATTGCTTGCCTGGCAACCCGGTCAGGAAACAGGACATGCCATCGCCGATGTTTTGACAGGAAAAGTTAATCCATCCGGAAAGCTGACGTCGACATTTCCTGTAAAGTATGAAGATGTAGCTTCTGTTGATAATTTTCCTGGCACACCGGCTGATAATCCGGAAGAAGTGAGATACGAAGAAGGAATTTATGTTGGATACCGAGATTTTCTGACTAATGACAAACCAGTAGCCTATGAATTTGGCTATGGCCTATCCTATACGACTTTTGATTATTCCAATCTTACCGCAAGCTCAGAAGAAGAAATTAGCGAGCAATTGGAAGTAAGCATTGACATAACCAATACTGGCGATGTAGCTGGTAAGGAAGTAGTTCAGCTTTATGTTAGTGCTCCCGAAGGAAAGCTGGAAAAACCAAAAATGGAACTAAGGGCATTTGTCAAAACAAAAACTCTTGATCCCGGTGAATCGCAAACCTTGAGTTTTACTTTACTGCCCAGAGACCTGGCATCTTTTGATGAGGAAATAGCCACCTGGATTGTGGAAGCAGGAGCATACACTGTTCATATCGCAGCATCATCTCTGGATATAAAAGAAAGTAAAACATTTGACTTAAAAGATGGTTTGAATGTAGAGACAGTTAACAAAATATTTACTCCACAATAGATCTATGTAAGGTAATAAAGTGGAATAGTTAGTGCGCAAATAGCCACCTGGTTCAGGTGGCTATTTTTTAATATCGTTACGATTTAAGTTATTAATTACATCAACCCCATATCCTTCGCCTTGTTATAAGCATCAATGGAACCGTGTGCATCCAGCTTCTTCACAATATTCTTCCTGTGCGTCCTGACCGTGTGCTCGCTGATAAACAGCACGTCGGAAATGGATTTGCTTGAATAGCCTTTACCCACATAGTTTAATATTTCAAGCTCCCTTTCGCCAAGAATTTTGTCGAATTTCTCCAACCCATTGAAAAAGGAATACATTTTCTTCTGGCTTGGCCCAAAAAATTTATAGCTCATTCCTGCCAATTCAGTCACATCAGTGATATCTGTCAATCGTCCGAGGGTATAGTCAGGATTGCCATTTTTGTCGACGGCAATGACTGATACAGTCTTAAGAACGGTATGGCCCCTACTGGTTTTATAAATGGATTTTACTTCATCCTTAAACGGCGTTAAAAAGAATTGTCTGGACCCCATTCCCACACACCTTTCGGTGAAAGCACAAAATTTATCAAATTGTTTGTCATGAACCAGGCTCATAAGAGGCTTAAAATCCATGATTCTTTCCTTTTTATCCACATCCAGTAGATTGATATTATCCGATAACTTGTAAATGATTGCCCTTTTACAATCAATTACATAAAAGGCATCGTTCGGATATATCCTGGTCAATATGTCAAATTGTGCCAGATCGATATCAAGGGATTCAGAACTGCAGCCAAATTTCAAATACATGGACTTTAACTGCTCGTTAAATTCATTCAGTTTCATAAGCCACTTTTTAAAAAACCGACGATCTTACTGAATACGGCCTCCGGATCTTCCATCCAGGGCGTATGACTGGCTTGATCAAAAATAAATACCTGGCTGTTCTGTAGCTTTTCGTGCATCCAATCTATATGTTCCTTTGGCATATAGTCATGTTTTCCACCAATGATCAGGCATGACACATCCAATTTTTCAATTTCTCCTTTTCGGTCCCATTCCAACATCTTTCCGGAAAAATTCAGCGGATCAGCCCCGATATAGTGGTTAACCACTTCCCCCGACAGGCTTGAAATTCCACTTACCAATTCCTCCGGCCAGGGATTCACCCGACAAAAGTGTCTTGGAATCCAAAACTCCGACAGCAATGCCACATAAGAATTAAAATCCTGGCTTTCCAGAATACCGTTTCTCTTCTTATGAAATTCTATGGACAATTTCCCGGCAAGTTGATTGATGTTCGCCAGCACTTCCTTTCCGTTGATAAATGGGTTTAGAAAGACTACTCCCATTGGTTTTTGATGATTATTCAATACATAATCAATAATAATGCAATTGCCACTCGAATGACCCAGCAAATAAAAATGCTCAAATCCCAGGTTTTCTACTATTTCGGATAGCTCCTCCACATAGCCATTTAATTCCTGGTAGAAAGCCCTTCCATTGCTGTTTCCTGTGGCAGTAGGATCGTAGGTAACTACCGTAAAATGTTCTGTTGGAACATGATGGTGAAATGCATCCAGATAGATGTGTGAAAATCCAGGTCCGCCCGGAACACAGAGTAAAAGTGTCTTTCCCTCTCCGGATTTTTTGTAAAAAATATCCTCACCGGTAGATAATTTCAAAGTCATGATTAAAAATGTTGTTTACAACGGTTAAAAAATATAGGATTATTTTAATAATTAAATGGTTAATATACAAACAAAAAATGAAGGGAATTAAGCATTTCAATAGCTGGGCGAGAAACACTTGATTTCGTTTAAATCAATTATTTTCCCAGATCTCATGTTCGAAGACCTTAAAAATACCTCTTTTTAGGTATTGAGATTGTTTTTTAATCCTGCGAATTTAGCACAACAGTATTCGGGAATTAAAGTTGTCAATTGGATATTCATTATTAATGACAAGAGTATAATCTGTCTTGATTAGATAATAATGCTATTCCATTTTCAGCCACAGCGTTCAAACATGAAATATAAAAACAATCATTGAATGAGAAGAAAGTTCGGGCTTGTACTTATATCAGTTACAATTTTCATTCTCAGTATGAATTGCAATGAAAAATTGAACACTAAAGTTCAACGGAAAGTTTTAGCAACCCCCAATAACATATTAGAATCTGGCATTATGATTACAATTAAACCAGACATGAACAAGGGAATTTCAATAGTCGATTCCGCAAAAGAAGTAAGACAATTTAAACCTGCTGCTACATCCAGATTACCAAAGAGAAATGAATATGAAATATGCAATATCCAAAAGTTGAAACCAGGCTCTGAGGTGATAATGTTAAAATAAACCCGAAGTTGTTTCAATAGAAGAAAAATTATCCTATCTCCATACAAATCAAAAAAAGCCGGCCAAAAGGGTTGGCTTTTTTTCTGAAAGTTTGGTCGTCCGGCCACTCTAAGTGGTCAGACGACTTTCATGCCTGTGGGTGAATTCCCTCATTCATGAAAGTTTTATTTTAATTGACCATTTATGAACACCTACATGGTCATTTTCGGATACAGCTTAATTCCATATCTTTCATAACACTTTGATTAATAGATTTTTACGTTTAGGGAATACTTATTGACACATAGTCATCTAAAGTATTTGTATGATCAATTATCCACTTAATATCACTATTATGAAGAGATTATTCCTTTGCTCATTTATTTTGACATTTTGCCTCACCGCGGCACTTGCGCAGCTCAGTGATGAAAGAAATGTCGGCTCATTCAACCGAATTAAAACTGGCGGAAGCTTTGATATCTTCGTTCAGCCTGGTAACAATGAAAAAATTCGCATTGAAGCCCGTGAAGGCCCTATCGACAAAATTGAAACCGAAGTCAAGGGAAATACCCTACATATTTATATGGAAGACAACTGGTGGAAGAATTATACCTTCAAAGATGTGAATATTTACATAACGGTTCGGAAGTTGGAAGCAGTCGAAAGTTCGGGATCAGGAAATGTCCGGGTACAAACCACCATCGAAGGAAATGATGTGAGAGTAGCATCAAGCGGCTCCGGGAACCTGATTTGTGAAAAGGCCATCCACTCAAATGATGATCTGGTTATTAGCAACAGTGGTTCAGGAGATTGCAAGATAAGGTCGTCAGCAAATACAGAAGACAACCTAAAAATCAGTAACAGCGGTTCCGGCAACATGGACATCGATGAAATTACAGCAGATGTACTGGATGTGCAGAATTCGGGCTCCGGAGGACTGGAAGTATATGGAGGTCGGGTCAATCATCAGAGTATTGTAATGAGTGGTTCCGGAAATTTGGATCTGGGAAACGTACAAAGTGAAATTTGCCGCATCTCAAAAAGTGGATCAGGAAATGTACATGTTTCAGTCCGTGATGAATTAAGCGGAAATAGTTCCGGATCAGGAAATATCTATCTGAAAGGAACAACTGCAAGAACAAATGTGAATACTTCCGGCTCGGGCAAGATCAAAACCAATTAGCCTTAAATAAGTCGTCAGACCGCTTGATGTGGTCTGACGACTACATATATTCTTAATCAAATTCTTTAAAGTCATAATCAAAGGATCTTTTTGGGTAAAGACCTCTCGAGCCTTCATTAACCAATTTCATCCGCAGCTTATTTTCAAGCATCCGGTAGTGATTAATTGTATTCACCAACTCCATAATTGAGCCATCATCTTTTATTTGATAAAGATCGATAAACGATTGGACTTTCTTTCTCAACAAAGAATTTGCCTGGAAGGATGCTTTTGGTTTAGCAAACCTAATTGGTAATTGAAGAATGTTTCTAAATTTCATCACTCTATGATTAAATGTTCTCCTTCAATAAAAACTCTCCACTGAACAACAATTGTTCTTGTTCCTGATAAGGATGGTATTTTGCTCCCTGTACATCTCGGAACAATCTCTCCAACTGCATCTTTTTGAAATAACCCTGACCACCGACAATCTCCATCGCCTGGGTTACAGTGTCGATACAAGAGTGGGCAACATTTGTTTTACGGGTGATCATTTCATGGCCATTGATCTTGATGGGCTTAAAATCAAAATCATTGGTAATCCTGATCATACTCTCCCAATTTAATCGGGCGTTTGTCAAAGTATTATTCAACTTTCCAATGGCCGATATAAGGTGATCTTTGGGTTTTACAATACCTTTTGCAAACTGAATAGCCATGCTGGCAGCTTTTTCTGCTACTCCCACATAAACAGCCATAATCAATGGCATCGCTACTGTTAGTACCACATTAAATACAGGATGGTACTCTCCTTGTGGCCGGGCAAGAACAATGGCTGAATCCGGAACAAAAACATTTTCCAATTTAGTAGAGTGAGAGCCTGTTCCGCGCATTCCCAGTGTGTCCCAGTTATCCATAACGGAAACACCGTCAGCACCATATGGAACAGGAAAGTGCAAAACCTGCCATCCCTTATCAGGATCTTTATAAGGAGCACTTATGATCATCATATCACCTATTGGTGCCTGGCTGGTAAAATGCTTGGTAGCGGTGACGAGATAACCACCGTCAACTTTGATCATATCTCCGTTTGATTCAAGCCAGTCCTTTGCTCCGGTACTGACAAGGATCAAATTTTTACTGGCTATTTTTCGTAAGGTATCTTCAGCCCCTTGTCCGTTTTTATATTTCCAGACATTAGCAGAGATCAGATGCTGATGCATCGACATGGCCAAAGCTGTGGAACCGCAGTATTGACTAATAATGCGCAATATATCACACATCTCACTGTGCGACATCCCCCCTCCTCCCAGCTCTTCCGGGATCAATGCTGAAAAATATTTAAGCTCCTTTAATTCCAGATAGTTTTCTTTAACAAATGAACCATCACGGTCATGCAAAGAGGCACGTAGTTCAAATTTTTTACCTAATTCGTGGGCCATGTCATGCAGGCTCATTTCCATTACTTCATTTTTCATAGTGGTAGTTGATTTGTTGTTTTAACGTTTACTACAATTTTTTGTGCTTAATGGATAGACAAAACAAATTATTACCGGAATATCAACTTTTTTAAGCAACCATTTGGTTGCTATAATTATTTTTGTTAGTTTAGCAACCAATTAGTTGCGCAATTATTTAATGGAACAATTTATTCGATCACCAAATTTTATCATTATGCAAGACGTATTAAAAAAAGAACAACAAATCAACCATCCTATCAACTTGGTTTGGAATGCCATCACAAAGGCAGAAGAGATATCCTCCTGGTTTATCCAGGCAGAATTTAAAGCGGAAGTAGGCTATAAATATACTTTTACCCACGAAAAAACGACTATTACGGGAAAGGTGCTTGAGGCCAATCCGGTTCATAAATTAGTTTATACCTGGAAAGTTAATGGAACCGATGTTGATACAGTGGTTTCCTGGAACCTCTCTGAAAATGAAAATGGAACATTAATTCAACTGGAACATTCGGGCATTTCCAAATACCCGGGTGAATCTGCCGTTAAAATGTTTGAAAGTTTCAGTGGAGGATGGGATCATTGCATGACAGAATTGGAAAACTATCTCACAAAAATGGTACATGCAAAGTAGAATCAATAAAATTTTCAAAGCAATTGCTGACCCGACAAGGCGTGAAATCTTTCACGTCCTTGTTTTGGCCACTACAGCTCTTTCTATCACCCAGATTGCCGGGCAATTTAATATTTCACGCCAGGGAATTACCAAGCACATTATGCTTTTACACGATGCGGGGATGCTTGAAATTGAATCAATAGGTCGGGAAAAATATTGCCAGGCAAACCTATCTGCTCTTAACGAGATAAGAGACTGGCTGGCATTTTATGACAAATTCTGGGATGAAAGCTTGAAAAATTTGCAAGATTTTCTTGATACGAAAAACAGTTGATCTTGGAACTTGAAATAATTTACCAGGACAACTTTTTTATCGCCATCAACAAACCCAATGGTTTATTGGTTCACCGATCCCCCATTGCCAAAGATGAGTCAGTTTTTGCCCTGCAATTATTGCGGGATCAGGTTGGCCGAAAGGTTTATCCCATCCATCGACTGGATCGGAAGACAAGTGGTGTTTTGATTTTCGCATTTGATACAGATTCACTGAAAACAATGCAAAAGCAGTTTGCAGAAAGGCTAATTAAGAAGAGTTATCTGGCGCTTGTACGGGGATATACTGACGATTTAGGTTTGATCGATTATCCTCTAAAAAGTGAAAAGGGTTCATTACAGGAAGCAATCACCGAATATAAGACTTTGGCAAGAACAGAGCTTCATGTTCCGTTTGGAAAGCATAGCACCTCCCGGTATTCACTGGTTGAAGTCAACCCTCAAACAGGTCGCATGCACCAGATCAGAAAACACTTTGCCCATATTCTCCATCCCATCATCGGTGATCGCCCTCACGGTTGCAACAAGCAAAATCGATTATTCAAGGAGAAATGGAACATGACCATCATGTTGCTTCATGCAGCAAAGCTGAACTTTGAGCACCCTGTTTCAATGAAACCGATCACTATTGCCGCTAAAATTTCACCTGAATTTTGGAGAATGTCCACAATGATGAAATTGAAAATTCCTGAAGATTTTTGCTGAAACAGAGGCACGATTGTACACTCCACTTCAAAAGGGAATTTGGATGGATAATTAGAAATGGCGTTTTCATTTTTCTGAAAGTAAAGGGTTAATTCTTTTCGTGAAATGTCTTGATTTCATTCCATTCGGATTCATAGTCAATTCGCAAGTCCTCGTGAATCGAGTTCAATGACTTATTTATGATCTGCAATTGCCTCTCATACAGGTTCATCATGGCCTTACTTGTGTGAACAGGGATGTTTAGTCCCTTCATTTGTCGACAAAAAAAGATCAGCAATTCTATTTCAGTAGTTTTGATTCCTGAGAATTTAATCTGTTTTTTAATGAACCTCAATGTCTTTCGAATAGTCTTTTTTGCGTAATACAAGCTACTGGTGTTCATCGTGTTCCATGATTCCGTCGCTTCGGATTTGACAGCTTCTATGTAGTCTTGTTCATGATCCGCCTCAAACAATAAATAATTGACAAGCTCTTTGTTTTCTTTTTTATACTTAATAAACGTAAGGTTCAATTCGATCAATTCTTCATTGGAAAGTGTTGTCAATTCCTTTTTTATCTCTGTTACCGTAGCAATTTTCATGGATCAACTTTTCATTCTTTCAGTCATCATTGTTTATTAGTCAGCTTATCAATAAATTATTAATAAAATAGATAGCAAGTGAAAGATAAGTACCTTCAATTAATTGACAAGCAAATCGAAAAACTTTCCGCACAGGATTTTGACCTTGACGCGTGGAAGAGTTCTACCATTTATCTGCTTTCCAGGATTTTCGGCCCCTCCGATCAAAAGATCAATGAGATCAACAACCTGAAAATTGATTACAGTAGTTGGGCTCTCCGGGATTCCAACGCCAAATACAAGCCCATTGAAACCTGTAAAAGAAAAGGGAAAGAAATCCTGGAAATTGCAAAAGATGAAATTGAGCTTTTTGGTGTAGAAAATAGTCACACAAAATTTGACAATAAACTCAAGGAGCTGTTTAATGTGGATCAATATCAACAACTAATTTCCCCTGAAACCCCTGATACATTAAAGACCGAAACGTTAAAATCATTAACAAAAGAAAAGCTGGTTGCCCTGATCAAAATATGCCTTTAAAGGAAATAAAAGGATAATATTTATTAAAAGCTTTCGCTGGCAAAATATCTTTTGGCACGATTTTCACGTTATAACAAGTATAAAAAACTAGTTTAAACTTTAAACACAACGATTATGAACACTACAATAAAAGTTTTATCAGGATTTATTATCGGGGCTTTGGCCGGCGTATCTGCAGGAATTTTAATGGCGCCCTACAGCGGAGATAAAACAAGAAAGAAAATTAAAAAAGAGGTAGATAAATTTACTGAAAACCTGGGGCACAATGTAGAAGAGAGAATAAGCCACCTGAAAGAAGATTACAATAAGAAAGTAGATCAATTGACTGACATGGGAAAAAAAGGAATTGATAAGCTAAAAGATTCCGCTCACGTTAATTAATTGATGCCAATCATGCACAGGTTTAACTACCTGTGCTTCAGTTCTTTTTGTATTTTCTTCTTCATTTTAGCAATGATTATTTTTTCACGAAGACTTTCAGGAATCAGAGACAACACCCGGTACAATCGGCTTACATTCACCCAATATTCTTTTTTTGGATGCTTAGATGATAGCGCTTTTCTAACCGTCACTGCCACATCTTTTGGATGGGATTGTATGTTCGATAATATCCTATCGGTTTGATCCTTCATTTCATTCATTAGTAAAGCATATTTTGAATTCTCTTCAACCTCATTGATGACATCAATCGTTTTATCTAAGAATCCAGTTTTATGTCCTCCGGGACGGATGGTGGAAACATGCATATCCTGTAAAGTAAGCTCCAGCCTGAGCTGATCGGTCCAAAGATCAAACATCGATTTGGACATTCCATAAGCTAAAAGAGGAAGGCCGACCAAAGCGGATTCGCTGCTAATATTGATGATCCTTCCTTTTCTTTTATGCAGTAAGGGAAAGAATTGCTGTGTGACAAATTGGTGGCCCAAAACATTTATTTTGATTAGTTTTTCAATTCTTTCGGGATCCACTTCTGTCAAAGGAAACCGGTCAAAATGACCCGCATTGTTGATCAAAGCATCCAAACCGTCCGTTAACCCTGAGATCACCTCAAAAGCTTTCCGGATACTCTTTGCATCGGTGATATCCAGCAACAAAACATGCGTATGTGGAAGTGTGATTTTGGTCAGCGCCTTCTCATCAATATCCGTTAAAAAGATTTCAAACCCATCCTCAATCAGCTCCTTGGAGATGGCTTGTCCAAACCCTCCTGCTCCACCGGTGATAAGCGCTTTTTTACGACTCATGAATTTTCGCCAGACAATGTTTCCATTACATGCTAGCTAATTCATCAATTTCAATGTCATCTTCAATAACTGAATTGGTGAAATCTGTATTTTCCTGGTTGTCGGCTTCGACCTGAACGTAAAACCGGTTTGCTATTCCCACAACGGAAGTCGATTTCTTGCTTTTTTTCTTGAACTCCTGCCATCCTTTGATCTCATCCGATATTTCCAGTCCTTTCATCATATTTTCAGGCGTATCTACGCTAAACCCTGAAGCATAGGCCGCCATCGCTGTGACAAACATCATTTGAGCGGCATTGTAATCCAAGATATTGATTTCGAGTCGATGCCCATCAGAATTCTCGTAATTCTGGCTGACATTGGAAAACGAACCCATTCCCGCCATATTGGTTGTACCACCATCCAGATCACCAACCTTTTGATAATCTCCAACTGATTCGGGAAGGTATTTTGCCAGATCTTCATAATGCAAGGCTAAGGTATCCCCTTTATCCCGTCGTTCGGCAAGTTTTTCATTGGCTTCTTCCATTTCTTTGGAAATATTATCTGCCGCGTCTGCCAGATTTTTGATATTATTAAGTGAGTCTTTGGCTTCCTTTACTTTTCCTCCGCATGATGCGATGGTCAGGATTATGAAGATAGCAAACGAATTGATAAGTAGAGTTTTCATAGAGCTGTTGATTAGTTTGACGAAAGATAGTGAATTAGATAGTCCTAAAATAATGGTAAACATTCAATTCTGTAAAATCATCTTTCCACATAATCTATACCTTAAATCAAATGATCTACGAGATCCTCCAGGACAATGATTCCTTTTATGGGGAGCTCTGGCTGACCATTGGTGGTGATCAGAATGGCATCCATGAACCAACCACGATTGACTTTGGAATAAGACTCGCGAAACAGCTTTACAGCCTCCGGAAATTTGGCATTTTCTGATAGTAAGGCGAAGTTCCTTTGGTGCTCCATGTACGATAACACTTCACCAATTGGCGCTACTTGAAAATTATCCGGATGAGTTGCTGAAAACCACCAGCTGATCGTATTGGTGTTTAATACGTTTATGATTTTTCCATTTTCAACTACGGGAATTTGCGAAATCTTGTGCTGCCAAAAGAGACTCAAAACCTCGCTAATCTTATCCTGAATTCCAGCCGTTATTATTTTCTTGTTAAACAATTCATGCAATCTCTTTGGCCGACAAACATCCTGACACAGTTGCCGGATCCTCTTCACTGCATAATCGCTGGGCTCGGCAATGACTTTTCCCCTGGCATAATCATGAACGATGGCATTCCGTAGACGGGCAAATTGAACCAGATCACGATAATAATTATGAGATAAATAACCCAGGTCATTCCACTTTCCGACCATCTCACTAAACCCCAGGGTCTTGTCTTCTAATTGATCTCGCAGGAACTTTTCGAGCTGATTGAAAGCTGTTAGGAATTTAGAGGAATTTTTATCGTAAATTTTACCAGGCATACACGCTCAAATCAACAGATGATTAATCATTGATACTCAAAAAAGGCTGGATAATTTTGAGAAATATGTCAAGCCAAAACTTTTAACCATTCTATCAATATCAAATTTCTATCGAATGAATCCAAATATCCACTACAAATTAGCTTCCATTGATGATCTGTCTGCTATGATTGATATCGGAGATGAATTGTTCGACTACGACGTAAAACCTAACCGGGCAAGGGAATTTCTCGAAGATCCACGCCATCACATGATCCTTGCATATGATGATAACAAAATTGTTGGAATGGCTTCTGCTATTAATTATGTGCATCCCGATAAGGATCCGGCATTATTTATCAATGAGGTGAGCGTGATTGATGAGTTTCAAAACCAGGGCATCGGACGTACGATGGTTAGAAAGTTATGTGAATTTGGAAAGGAAATCGGGTGTGAAGAAGCATGGGTAGCAACAGAAAACTCTAATTCAGGAGCAAGAAAAGCGTATCAGGCAGCAGGAGGAAAAGAAGATCCTGAACCGGTAGTATTAATCAATTTTGACATTTGAAATACGAACAACATAGCATGATATGGAAAGTAGACCGGACTTCCCACCAAATGTTGTGAGGATGAAGCCGGCTTTTCAGAAAGGTCTGTTTTGATGAATATTACATTTAGGTTTATTCTATCACTCAAATCTTAAATTTTCAGAAAAGAATGGAAGTGTCCTGGTTTTTATTCTTTCAGCAATACGGTTGAGGTGATCGCCCTCGTAACTTTCATACTGGTGAGAAATCTCATAAGACTCAAGCAATTCGTGAAGTTTTTTTGTGGTGGTAGTGATGCTATAATCATTTGTTCCGGCATCTAATCCAATGGCTTCCAGACTTTTAATATTTGGGATGTATTGTTCAATCGTATACAAAGTCCGGTTGGCAGCGATCTTAGAGGCAACATCGTGTCGTACTTTTCCATCTTCAAAAGGAAGATCAAGGTAATAGGGAGGATTCTCAGGATTTGGAGCCCATGCTGACGAAGTAGCAAGGGTAGCGATTTCAAAAAAAGGGGCATCTTTCAATTGCTCAAGGGTTGTATATGATTCCATTTTTTTGACAAAATCCTCATTGATGCTCACTTCGCCATCCATGCAACAAGGACTCATCGCATAGATAGCTGCAAACACATCCGGAAATTTCATCCCCAATCGCATGGTTCCATATCCACCCATGGAATGTCCTGCCAAACCCCGGCTTTTGGCCTCCGCAATCGTTCGGTAATGTGTATCGATGTAATCCACCAATTCCTTGACCACAAATGTTTCCCAATCACCGATTGTCACCGAGCTGGAATACATGCTTCCTTTGAATGAATTGTAGGCATTTGGCATTACTACAATCATCTCATCAGAAAGCCCTTCAGCCAGAGAAGCATCGATCACATCCTTGATATTGATCCAATGGTCTTCCCACCCAAACCACTGACTGTCGCTGTCGGTAAATCCATGTAAAAAATACAGCACGGGATATCGAAGATCAGGGTTTGCATTGTATGATGGCGGTAAATAAACGGAAACATCCCGATCTGCCGGATCGCCGATCAGGTTTCCTTCCAGGGCCTTGCTGTGAATTTTGATGCGCTCCTTTGTGCCTTTCTGCGCTTGTAAACAACAGGGTGAAATTAAGATCAATACAAAAAATAAAAAGCGTAGATGATTCATTTGTCTTTGTTTTTTCGGTGCCTTGAAAGTACTCTATTACACTATATAATGGTAGCCTTTACTTTTAATTTTAATATTGATATATAGAAATGGCTTTTATTCTATCAACAAAATGTCGTAATTTCATTTTGACAAAAATCTATCCCCATGCTTTATATAATCGTTTTAATCTCAAATCTCTTCACCCCTCCCCATACAACGCTTTCCAACGACATCCAGGGAGCGTGGCAATCAGAAAATGGCGTTCTGATCATTTCAGGAAATTATTTTTCATATAGCGATTACAATTCAGAGGCATTTCACTACACCTATGGCGGGTCGTTTCAGGAGGCAAAAAATTCCATTGATCTCACTTACGAATTCCACTCAAATGACAGTGAAAAGGTTGGTACGAATGAGTCTAAATCAGCCAAAATAAAAGGGAAGAAACTTCTTTTAAATGATGTTGAATTCTCAAGAATGGATGATGGGAGCCCCGGTGAACTGAAGGGCGCCTGGCTGTTTTCCAGCCGTGAAAGGGATGGTGAGATGAGCAGCCCCCGAAGTCCTGATGAATCACGCAAAACCATGAAAATACTATCCGGCACCCGGTTCCAATGGATTGCCTACGATACCGAATCAAAGGAATTCATGGGCACGGGAGGTGGAACTTATACCACAATAGACAGCAAATACACAGAAAACATAGATTTCTTCTCCAGGGATCAAACGCGGGTTGGCGCTTCACTTGAATTTGAATTTGAAAGAAAAGACGATGCGTGGGACCACAAAGGCTTTAGTAGCAAAGGCGATCCAATGTATGAGATTTGGAGGTTGAGGGAATAGTTTATCACAAACCCACTTTACGTTTTAATGGAAAAGAAAAATTCCAAACTTCAAAATTCAAATAACAAATAAGATCCAATACTCAATGCCAAAAATCTCAAATGAATGAAGATTAAAATTTAGCATTGACAACAAATGGGGCTGAACTGTCAATTTATATTATTCCCTGGTCTTAGCGTCGCGCTGAAACCAACAAACATGCTACCACTTCCCACCCATCAACCAGGTTTCTTGCAGATAACTCTGATAGAGTTGAATAAATAATTGATAAGCTGGCTGTTTAATCAATTCCCCTGCTTGTTATTGTGGAATATTGTTCTCCTTCATGAGTAGATTTTCATCAATTCAACTCAATATGCTCTTTCAACATCTCTTCTGGGACTGTTTAACCAGATTTAATTTTTGGCCGGATTCTGGCTATAAAAATGGAAAAGGATAAATGGAATGTTCTTTTGTTAAAATACTGGTTAACAATCATTTAAAAAGTCTCAAAATATTTACTGCGAGACTTTCCTTTATCAACGGATTATTAGAAACAAAAAAAATAGATATATGATTATTGTCGTTTTCGGCTTACCGGGAAGTGGTAAATCCCATTTCTCGCAGCAATTGGCGGATTATATTAATGCGGAATATATTCATCTGGATCAGATATCAGACAGGATGAATGAACCGGACAAATACGATGAAAAAGCACAACAGTATATTTACCGTCATTTAATCAAGGAGATAACTGAAAAGTTGATTTTCAATTCCAATGTTGTAGTAGATGGAACCTTCCATGAAAAATCGATGAGAAGAATGATCAGAAAAAAGGCAGTAAAGCTTGGTCAGAAAGCTGTTTTTATCGAAATGAAGTCCTCTGAACCCCAGATGAAAAAGCGTTTGAAAAAGAAAAGGGATTTCACAGAATCAGATTTTGAAGTGTATGAGCAGATAAAAGAAAATTTTGAACCCTATGAGAAACCCCATTTAATACTCAGGCCTGACAGAAACAAGGTGGAGGATTTGTTGGATAGGACAAAAAGAGCGATTTATGGATAAGGAATCGGGTTAATTTCCACATATGTTATCCATGTTTTTACTATAAAATCAATACATCACAGTTTCCTGTTACCTAAGATAATTAAAGGAGTTAGCCTGTGTCGGTAGAAAACCCAATCTTCAAAATTCAAATTACAAATAAATGACAATACACAACACCTGAATTTTCAAACGGTTGAATATTCTCACTCATCAGAGTTTTCTGCAAGAAACTCTGATGACAACAAGGATGCATCAGAATGGGGTTGAAAATAACAAATAAATGACAGTACTCAATACCTGAATTTTCCCTTTTATAAACTCCACGAATACAATTGAGAATGCATCAGCGTTTCATCCTACCCCGGACAACTCATATGGCTAAATGAGTATATCAAGTACTGTCTATACCTGGATTTTCTCTCAAAGTCAGACATATTTACTCTTATTACAAGATGATCAAATCCTTTACTATTTTCGTCGAAAATCAAGACGAATTAATCCTTCTTATCCCAAACTTTATTATCTTATAGTTTAATCCCCAACTTATGTGTAAGTCATTAATTGTAGCAGGCACCATTGCTATAGTAGCTTTTGCCTGCAATCAAAAATCTAATCCGGATTTAGCCACAAATGAACCTGCAAAAGAAGTATATCAATTGTTGGGTTACGAATCGGAAATTGCATATGGTGAACACCTTGTAGTCGTTGGAGGTTGTGACGATTGCCACTCTCCTAAGGTGATGACAGATGCCGGACCTGAACCGGACATGTCCATGCGCTTATCAGGTCATCACGCAGATTTTGGATATGCTGAGGTAGATCGCAAAATGATGCAAAGTAAAGGTTACGTCACTACGAATGCACATTTTACTGCCTGGGTAGGTCCATGGGGTGTCTCCTTTGCTGGTAATCTAACCTCTGACGCAACAGGGATAGGCAATTGGACAGAAGACAATTTTAAACGAGCATTACGGGAGGGTAAATTTAAGGGACTGGAAAATGGACGAACGATCCTGCCACCGATGCCCTGGCAACAACTTCGCCATTACTCAGACTATGAGATCTCAGCTATTTTTGCATACTTAAAAAGCACAAATCCAATTAAAAATGTGGTTCCACCACCATTACCCCCCCAAGAGTGAGATGGCTCATTATCTGCTTTCATTCAATGAAATTTGATTGACCATGAACTACCATCAGAGTTTCCTCCTACCTCAGGAAATTCTGATGGGGTTAATTGTGGTTGATTAAAACTATAAAAGAAACAGCCTCCCCTTAACAAGACTTAAAGATAATTCTGGCAATAATGATCTGGTGATATTTAGGACGAGATTGCCGCACTTCGCCCCATATCACATCCCTGCGCTGGCTGCGTTCGCAATGACGATGAAATATTGAATTTTGGTCTTTGTGATTTATTTGTCAATCGTTTTATTGTCATATGGTGCTTTGAAAATCCCCCTTCAATGCTTTGTCGGTTGATTTTTTCTATTCGCCTGCTTTATTTTTATTTATTATATCCCCACTTTAATCTGAACAAAGAAATTCCTTCCCGGTCGTAAAATATTTCCATAGTCATAATGCTCCCGGTAAGCCACATTAAAAATATTTTCAACACCACCATTGATCTCAAACCGGGTTTTGTTTTGGAAAAATTCTTTATTCACACGCAAATTAAACAGCCAGTAAGAGTTGGTTTTCCGCTCATTAAATTTTTGGCTGACCCTGTTCTGATCGGCACTCCATTCCACTTCCGGAGTCAAATAGGCCCCATGAATCCCGAGATTATACAAAAGATTCACCTTTAGAGGAGGAATCTGGGGAAGTGGGTCCGATTCAAAATCCCTTCCGTAAACATATTTCAAAGACATAAGAAAGTACGATCCGGAGTTTAAATCGTAACGAGAACTCACTTCTCCTCCGAATAGAGTAGCCCTTTTTGTATTCTCATACATTTTTACTCCTTCGGCACCTAACGTCATGGCCTCATACTCAGGTTGATATATTCCAAGGATATAATCCCGGAACAGGTAGGCAAAAAGAGCTGAAGATATGGTGAGTTTGGAAGTTTTATATTCATTTCTGACCTCCAGGTGAAAGTTCTTTTCAGTTTTGAGATCCGGGTCACCTACATAATCATGATTGTCGGCCACATTATACAGGTAGTACCCGAATTGCTCTGAAATCGTCGGGATTCGTTCCCCGTAAGCTAACATCAATGTTGATTCAAAAGATGTTGCTGGCGTCCAAATGAAGTTGATGTGATAATTTTGCAGCCAATTTCTTCTTTTTGATTTCCCTGTTTTATCGAATACACTAAGCTGCTGCTCACCAAAATCACTGGAAATGAAAGAAACGGTATTTTCCCATCTGAGCCCCGTTGTGAACATCCAATTGTCATTCATCTTCTGATCAAAATTCATACTTAACCCAGCTGCCTGCCGTCTGACATTTGGCCAGGTAAGCATGAACATTTCCGCCTGATCAGAATCATTTGGAAACATCGTCATCTCCGCCCTGGCAAATGTGTTAAAATAATCTATTTTGAACGCTAATTGACTTTTTGAACCGGAAAACAAGTCTCCTTTCAAAAATCCTCCACTTGTATGGGTCCGACCTGGCATGTCCATGTGCATGACGACAGAGTCCCGGTTCGTATCGTCCATCGCATGATTAACGAAATTATGGTAAAGCTTTATTTCCGGATTTTTTATATACCCTATGCGAGGCAACAAGTAGCTAAGACCAAACATTTTGGCCTTGGCATAAGCAACATCCATGGGAAGTGCCGGATAGCCTACATCCCTTGCATCATCACCAATGAAATCGAAAGAAAGCAATTGATCCTCTTTCACCCGGTATACAAGTGATGCGATGTAGTTGAACTTTTCAAATTGCGAGTAGCGGACTTCATTTCCATTTCCATCCAAATAGTTTTGTGCTTTTCGATGAACGCCGCTTAATCGGAATGCAAGTTTATTTTTTGAAACATTTACATCAACAGACTGGTCAAAACCATTGGAAACACTGTTGTAAATTAAATCAGCTGAGGCCGCATAGGGTCTTTCTGTGTTAAAAACAGGTTTTCTAAGATTAAAATTTAGCCCTCCTGCCGTTCCGGCTCCTGCCATGTTGTTTTGTGTTCCAAAGCTAACATCGATGCTTTTCAGGTTAATCGGCTCGATGTATGATGCGACAGGATCCATCTTGTCGGTACAGGCTCCAAACATTCTCATCCCTTCCACACTTACGACATACCGGTCTGAGTTAAGCCCACGTAGCAAGGGTTCTCCCGCAAAATTTCCCCGTCGCATCATCCCGACACCCGGCAAACAATGTAAAAGCTGGTCAATATCTCTACCATTATACTTTCGGTAATGGTCTGCTATCGACCCATTTTTCTTTTCATTATCCGTGATCTCAAGGTCATCCAACATAACCTCCCATGCGATGTAATTTTCCCTTTTCATGGAATCCAGCCATGATTCATAAGCAAGTAAATCCTCCTGTGCGAACAGAGGCAAAACACCATAAATATAGATCAGGGTCAGAAGAGTTTTTATCCGTCTCATCTCAAAAGCCTGATTGTGTTCAAAAGTTTATTTCGAAATAGGTTTCCCCCAGTTCAATCTCCTTCTTTTTAAGCATCAGATTGATCTGCCAGGTACCGGTCATGGTGAAATTGACTTTCCCCATGTAGTGTCCGTCTTTAACATGAGCCGGATTGATGTTATTCGGCGAACCATGATCCATGGAAGGCATCCAGGGAGTCAATTTAATTTCGAGGTTTTCAACAGCAGGCCACTCCATCATACTTTGTTTTTTAAATATGGCTACCTGAAGATCATTTTGCCCAACTTCCGGTTTCAGTGGGTCAAGCAGGCAAATGAAGTATTTGGTTTCATTGTCTTCCGAAGAACTTACCAAAGAGGCCATTCGGGACTGATCCGGTTGTGCAACTTCAATTGGCAATTCAATTATTTTGTCACCGACAGAGATATTCAGTGACCAGCTTCCCATATCGCCCGATGGCATGACAAATACGGTATTAAAAGAAATATGGCCATTTATTAATTCCATGCCTGCCGGAAACTCAATCGGACATGAATGTTTCATGGTCGACATATCCATCATGGGAACGATATCACCCTGACCGCTAATCGGGTTGTCATTTTCATTTTTGATACTCAATGTCATTTCATTGAATCCCACCTCCAAAGGTTTTTGTGCAAGAAGGGATATATTCAACCCTTCCTCATCAATCGCAACAATTTGTAAGGAATTAATTTCCTGTTCCGGTACGATGTTTTCTTCATGGTCACAAGAAAAGATCACCATTGATAAACCTAATAAGGCTATATAATTTTTGAATGATTTCATTTTTGTTAGATTTTAGGTATAACCATCCTCTTCAAACTATGGAAAGGCTGAATCGGAATATCTAAGTTGTATTAGAAACTGAAAAAACGGTATTTCCTAACCTAAAATCGGGGGTTTATACAGCTTGTTGTATTTTGAATATTGATATGAACTATTGCAGGTGGAACTGTGAATCCGTTGTGAATTTTGTTCGATGGCGTGAAATTCAAAAACATCAAAAAGGTATTCAACACTCAGGGAAATACAGATTTCCCGGCTTTCGGAATCTTCGGGTTGAGAATCATTGATTTTTTGTGCAAGCATGCACTTACCGTTACATTGCAACTTGGGCTTGTCTTTATTGACACATTGCTCCAGATAAGTCTCCATACAAAGGTAATAATCGACCACAAACCCTGATGAAAGGAACATGTGGGCAGTTAAGGATATCAGCAATATGCAGGACAAAAAATACTTCATTGTAGCAAACCCATAACTTTCATTTCATAATTAAAAATCCTTTTTCCGGGCAATCCGAAGATACGCCAGCAATGGCACGAATATCCATATCAGCATCAATGCAACGGAAAGAAAAATACCATTTGACGAACCGAGAAATTTGGAAAACACTGCTCCGGTATATCCCATCAGAGCAGCAATGTCCAGCTTGAGCATCACAAATATTCTCGAAAGATCAACCGGGTTCAGGAAAGAAGCTGCCAGTGAAAATTTTTCCAGCGGATAGTCTTCGAAAGCGACCAAAAGCAGGATGAACAATCCGTCGTACAGCACCACCATAAAGAGCCACACGACAATGGCAATTCCGAAACCTTTCACCTTGTTGTCATTTAAAAGGGCGATGAGATAGGCAATTCCCACAAAAATGAATGTAAGTAGGATGCCGGTGAACATCAGCGACAGAAAATTGCCAAACTGGTCTGACTGCCAGATGCGGAAAAACACAAAAGGAATACCCATTCCCAACAAGAAACTGCCAGCCAAAGAAGAAGCCAATCCCAGGTAATGCCCCAAAAACAACGACCTTCTTTTCAGGGGTTGAGAGATCAGTAATTCCATAAATTCGCGGGAATTATAGAAGTAGATGGCCCCAAAGATTGTCCCAATCAGTGGGATGAGGATATTCACGATGTTCACAAGACTGACTACCGCCATCATCAAAGAGCTGCTCATCCGGAGGAGTGAAAACGACACTATCAGGAAAAACGCAAAATAGATATACGTCCATCGACTTCTCAACAGGTCATAAGCGCTATATTGCCAAACTTTCCACATATCTGAATGGTTTTGAGTCCAATTTAATTTCCTTTTTTTCAACCAGCATATTTGCAATGGCCAGCTCCAGGTCTTTCGATTTATTTTTCTCCTTCAACTGTTCTTTTGTACCCTGGTAGTGAATATTTCCTTCCAGCAGGAACACAATCTCATCTGCCAGGTCATCCACCAACGACATGATATGGGTGGTAAAAATGATGGTTGTTCCCTCCTCTTTCTGCTGACGAATGAGATTCTTCAGGTTAACAACAGAGACAGGATCCAGACCGGTAGTCGGTTCATCCAAGATGATGATGGGGTTGTTAAACATACAAGCCAAAAGGAGATTAACTTTCTGCCTGGTACCACCAGATAAATGCTTGATTCTCTTATCGAGAAATTCTTCTATTTTAAACAGAGAGATAAGAAAGCTTTCATTTGCCGGCTGTTGCCGAATGTCCTTCAGCATCCTGATTAAATTCTTTACGGTGAGGTTTTCCGGAAAGCTGGCGATCTGTGGAAGATAACTGATCTTATTCCTGTATTTCCAGTCACCAAGGACGGAAACACCATCGATAGAGATATTTCCCGAATCCGGTATGACCATTCCCAATACGGATTTTATCAAGGTCGACTTTCCCGATCCATTCGGACCCAGGATGGCCGTAATCTTTCCGGGAGAAATTTCCAGGTCTATTCCCTTTAATACGTCCAGTCTGCCAAATTTCTTTGTGATATTTTCAATTTTGATCATCTTTTTATCTTTTTCATGAGTGGAGCGTTATCTGCCAGATCTTCCGGAGTAAAAATCGGTGCTACCTTCTCTGCATAGTTCAGTACCTGAATAAACATTCCTCTATGGAGAAGAATGCTCTGAGGAATTCGCTCAACCAGGTAAGAAAACAGGTTTACCGGTTTATAGGGAACATCCCCCACTCCATCGTGATTCAGATCATACCCGCTATAGGATGCCCAGAAATTATTTTTGTACACATTGGTTTTTTGCGAGGCATTGGTACCCAGATCGAAGGAATTGCCAATGAAATTGTTATGGGTAAAGGTATTATCGGCACAGCTTCCCAGAATGCGAAGAGCCCAGCCATTTCTTTCAAAATCATTGTCGGCCACTATCAGACGATTAGCACTTTCCCCATAAATGCCAATCGTATTGGATGTAAAACGATTCCCGGTGATCTCACCATCGTAAATTTCTTTTAGCAAAAGCCCGTAGGAGGCGCTTCCCCAATTCGAGGTAAAATCATTGTTTTTCATAATGATATGCCGGGAAAACATAACCGCTACCCCTGCTCCATTGGATTTAAAGGTATTGCCAGAATATACATTATGATTGGAAAACATGAAGTGGAGACCATAGCGAAGGTTTCCTTCACTTACATTATTGGTGATCTCAATGGAATCTGAAAATTCCAGGTAAATGCCATCGCGGTGATTTTTAAAACTGTTGTTAATGACAGAAGTGTTTTGGCAGTACCACAAATGCACAGCGTTTCCCGATGAGATCTCATTTTTGGCTTCTCCTTCCACGATGTTGTTTCTGACGATATTTCCCCTGCATTTCTGCAGGTAGATACCAAAAAAGGTGTTGTCCAGCCTGTTATTCTCAACAATACAATGATTTGCCTGGACGTTAATGGCCGAAAGGTCCCTGATATAATCGGTTTGTACATTCCTGATCCTGAGCCCATTGATGATGACAGAGTCGTGCTTGACAATCAGGACATCATGCTTTTTACCGGCTCCTTCCAGCACCGGATAATCAATTCCAATGATGCTGACACTTTTGTCTACAACAACCTCCTGTTCATCATAAATACCCGGACTGATCAAAATTACATCACCATCCTTGGCCTGCTGAATTGCCGTGGATATTGAATTGAGTTTTCCCTCCCTGGAAACCCTGATGGTATCGGAGTCTGCAAATGAGCCAACTCCGATTAGCATAAATGCTCCCAATAAACCAAACAGCAATTTTCTCATAGCTATTTTAAACTTCAATTTCCCACATCATCTTGAATTCTGTCCGACAAATGATCCAGGTTGGGATATTGATCATAAATTTCCTCCCAACTGTACAGCTTTCCACCGGATTCCTGTTGGATCGATTTGGCCCGTTGATGTTCGGATATGGCAGTGATGAACATCCCCATCGGACTCGGTAAATTTTGTGACCTTAGATAAAAGCATTCTTCGGCTGGAAATAAGGTCTGTGGTTCTGTATAGGAAACCACCCATCGCTGGTAGATATCTTCGTTGGCAACTACTCTGTCCTTCTCAAAATCCAGCAAGCATTCCACTGCATCAAACTTAAATACCTTGCCTTTATTTGTCACAATTTCGGCTCCGTATTGCGGCTGAACAATTTTCATCATGCAATGGACACAGCTATCTTCACCATACCTGATATCCTCTTTTTCTTTGCTACATGAAAAGTTAAAAAATGCCACCACAAGGACCAGGAGAGCAATAGCAGCTTTTTTGGGCAACTCTGAAGTCTGATCCAGCTTGACCTTGTCCCTTTTTGTATTCATGAGAAAGTAAGACAAAAAACCCAGGAGTATACTCATACCTAGTGCTATTCCACCAATATCCGGCCAGGAATCTGCTTTGAAATTGAGCAACCATTTGGTGCCAATTAAAGGTGGTTGATAGGTGGCACCAGGGATTTTTATCGGTGCATCAGGGCTTAGGTTGTGACCATAATCGTATTCCCACAGGTAAAAATCATAGATTCCCAATCCACCCAATACGGTCAACAATATTGACCAGGTGAGATATATCACCCTTTTTCTACTCCACCAAACCAACAACCCTAACACGACTATACTTAGTACAATCCATGGAAAATATTGCAATTCCGGTATGGACTCAGGTTCGATGAATTTCATCCCTACATAGTGATTGAGAATATTGATGTTTTGCAAAGTCGCATCACTATCGCCCGTGATCTTGGAGATCCAGATGTACATCGATATCCCATCCGGATATTGCGGAGCTATTAGTTTTATCTTCCACATCGGGAAAACAAAAAGCAATAGAGGCAATAATACCGCTATCAGGAATATCTTATCAGCGTGCTTTTTCATTTTCTAATTGTTTATCCCTGATTGTGTTTTAGATTTTCCAACACATAATCCGGGTTTAGAGATGGCCGGCAGAAGCCATGAAATTACTTCCACCAGGCCATCTACAACTGCTTACTCATCAAGTGACCACTTAAGAGCAATACTGGAATTTTGTGGAGAGACCCTGACATAGCCCTGCATTTCCTGATGAAGCGCTGAGCAGAAGTCCGTACAATAGAATGGAAATACGCCTTCTTTCTTAGGCTCCCACAAAAGTGTTTCTGTTTGACCCGGCATGATCAGCAGCTCTGCATTCTGAGCACCCATAACAGCAAATCCGTGAGGAACATCCCAATCCTGCTCCAGGTTGGTGATGTGCCAGTATACCTTATCACCAACTTTTATTCCTTCAATATTATCAGGAGTAAAGTGACTTCGAATGGCTCCCATATAGACATGAACTTCATTGCCTTCTCTTTCTATTCGCCCATCTGTTGGATTTTTAATCGCATGTGGATGGTGATTGTCTTCCAGCTTGTAGTATTTTACCTGATTTGGAACAACCAAATCAGCGGGAAGTGCCTGTGCGTAGTGTGGTTCGCCCATCGTTGGGAAGTCGAGTAACAACTTCATCTTATCACCGGAGATATCGTACAACTGTGCGGATTGGCACAATTCGGGGCCTGTTGGCAAATAACGGTCCTTGGTGATTTTATTGAGTGAAACCAGGTATTTTCCCCATGGCTTTTTGGAATCTCCGCCCGGGATCATCAGGTGTCCAATGGAGTAGTAACTAGCAGACCTGTCTACTACTTCTTTGGTTTCCAAATCCCACTTAACCACTTCAGAAGATATGAAGAAGGAAGTATAAGCATTGCCTTTTCCATCGAATTCCGTATGCAGTGGGCCAAGACCTGCCTGTTGAACAATTCCATCAACGATTTCTTCATATTTCAAAACTGGTATTCCATCTATCGTTGTTTCAAATGCCTCATTTTCGATCGCAGCTACAATTTTATCGAAGGAATGGACAGACATATCAGCCGACAGCTTTCCATTTCCTACAATATATTCACCGGTAGGATCCACATCAACACCGTGAGGTGATTTTGGAGTCGGTAGGAAATAGATCAACCCCGGACAATCCTCAGGTATCAGCACCTTCACTTTGTCCTTCGTTTCAGAAAATGCCATTTGCTTTTCTTCATCGTAATAATTTCTCAAATACGACGAAGTCAGCTCCTGAAACTTGCCTTCCTGAATGTATTCTTCCGCCTTTTTCCAGTTCACAGCAGCGATGTAATCTTTGTCTTTCTGAGAGGCATTTACCTCTAACAGAGTGCTTGCCTGCTCAGTATTGTAGGTGCTGAAAAACATCCAGCCATGAGATTTTCCTTTACCTGCATGGGCCAGGTCGTAGTCATACCCGGGTACCAGCACCTGGAAAGAAATATCCATTGCACCGTTATCTTCTACACCAATAAATGTGAGGGCTCCTTTGAATTTGTCCTTGTAGGTAGAAATAGCAACGTCTTCCTGGGGTACAGGAACGCTAAATCGGGTACCGGCTACCACGTATTCTGAATTTTCAGTCGTAAAAGGTGAACTGTGATTACCACCGCAGTTAGGGATTTCGATGATTTCTGCCGTTTCAAAAGTAGTCAGGTCCACACGGGCAATCCTTGGCGTGTTATTTCCATTGATAAAAATCCACCTGCCGTCTGGCTGGCCATTGGTTTGAGATAATTCAGGATGGTGGGAATCATCCCATGGAATAAAACCATGTGAGGTGTTAAGCAAAGGTTTGGTTTCTTCGTTAAAGCCATACCCTTTTTCAGCATCCACAGAAAAGACAGGGATGGTTTTAAACAATCTGCCAGAAGGCAAACCGTAGACGGTAATCTGGCCGCTAAAGCCACCCGACATAAATGCATAAAACTCGTCGTATTCACCAGGTTTTACATATACCTGGCTGGCAACGTCGCTTTCCAGGCCTCCACCGGCTTTTTCGCTACCACCTCCACAGGCGGTAATCAGGCTGGCGGAAATGACCAGAAACATCAAGTGAAAAAATTTATCGCTTTTCATTTTATAAAGATTTACATGATAGAAATTATAGTGTTCGGAAATATTCAAGGACTTTGCGGGCATCATCCTCTGTAAGGTTTTGGTTTGCCATTGGCGCACCATTTGCCTCGACCAACAATTGTTTGGCGATAGGATCCTTCTGAACCATCTCTTCCGGATTGAGGATCATGTTCATTACCCATTCAGGAGACCTTCTATCCAGGATATCCTTTGGAGAGGGGCCGATAAATTTCTTATCAACCTTGTGACATGCCATGCATTTTTGGGTAAAAATTTCTTCGCCCGCATCTGCAAGGGCCTGATCGACTTCACCTAATTGAATTTCTTTTACAGGCCCGATACCCTTGTTCTGCATGGGGTCGGTGGTCGTTTCTTCAACACTTGCCTTTGGTGGTGCATAACTCGTTTTTCCTGCAGAACCTTTCTCTCCGCCACCACAACCAGTCAAAAACAGGAGAAGGGAAGCTGTATAAAATAGATTTTTCATCGTTTAATTATATGTTTTATGATCGTTCATTTCGGAGCATTCATTGAGGGGAATCCGCCTGGATGAAATGGTTTTTAATGGTTTTTTTTTCATTTCATTTGGCTTCTTCCCGATGCTCTGAGTAATTATTTACATAAAAGTAAATGCTAATCAAACGTGATGTTTATGATCCAAATCATAAGGAGGAGGCTATCCGGATAATATTATATATCTATATGATTATCAGGTATTTACATCATCTAATTATTTCCAATTGCAGGAAATTCTCTTCTGGTATTATGTTTAAACCGGTTAAACACATTCACAAAAATTAAAAGGATGGAGAAAGCCAGGATGATCGCATCTATCAGCAAAAGAGAATGGAGGAAGTATTGGATTGGAGGGGTCCAAATCTCCGGGTACAAAGCCCTGAATAATAAGATTGCCTCCATAAAAAAGAAGGCTACAATAAATAGCCAAACGGGAATAACAATATTAACTTTTGAAATAATCAGGAACGTTTCTTTTAAAATTAAATAAATCAGAAATAAGGAAACAAAACCCAATAACACCCAATGAAGATAGGCAATGATGAAATCCCGGTTGTAGTAGGTAAAATCTACCATTACAGGAAACGCAGATAGTAATTGTGCCAATACTTTTCCTGCCAGAAGAATAAATACCATACCGAGCAGTTGCTTTATGAAGCTATGGGATTCTGATCTTAATGCTGTTTTGAAAATGGGTATTAACAGATATAGTCCAATGATCTGAAAGACAGCCCCCACCCCTCCTAAAATATTGAAAGACATAGAAACCTTGTATCCTAAAGCAGAGAGCAGATAAGTCAGAACAACCCCGGCTACCAGCCACCAAAAAGATGCCCGGATCTTATTGACCTCTTTTAAAAGTATGTATTCCGGCAATTGAAAGACGATCAATCCAATGATAACCAGTGTAAACCAACCGTTGTACTGGAAATGCAGGTAGAAGTAAATGGCCAGGTTATACCACATGTCCATTTTATGTCCTGTGGCTGTCAATGGACCCAATGCCAGCGGACCCAGGCTGGAAAGCGCCATAAAATACAAGCCTGCCAGAACGAACCTTTTAGAATATACATGAATGGGGAAGCTATATTTCACAAAAAAATAAATGAAATAAAGTGAAGCAAGCATATGCAATGTCGAAAATAGAATCGACCAAAGCGCGTATCCGGTAAAGGGAAAAGTTGCCAGCATCCCCATGGTAGAGAGCTGAATGATTGCCAATAGAATGGAGTAGGTAGTATTAACCTTATAAGAATCAGGAAGCCAGTTTTTGTAAATAAATGCAATCAACACTAAAAACACCCACCCCAAAAAAGCCACATGAGAATGGGCATGGATCACATTTCGTGACATAAAACCCTCCAATTGTACAATAGGCTGTAACCTCAGTAATACTCCCAGGAAAGCTGCAATCAAAAAATTGATCAGGGACAGTAAAAGGCTTAAATGAAAGAGTTTTTGCTTCAGCAACAATTCAGCTATTTTTTAACCACATATTTTGCTTTCTCTCTTTTGATGAGAATCACCAAAGTAACAAAAAACAGCAGGATAATGACAGCATTCAGCAATCCCCCAACCATTCGCAAATCGGTTAAAACAAAGTGATCTCCACATATCCTGATGATGAGTGAGAGTTGCAATACAGTACCAAGAAGGTATAGAATATTGTGAAAAGGCTTAAATGGCAAACCCGCCACTCCGGGAAAAATGATGGGGCCATGCGCAAAGATCATGGAAAATGTAAACCCCATGAAAAAGGCATGAATGGCAGCATCGTACATATAAACCTGCTGTGTCCCGACCATAAAAAATATGCCGGTTATGAGCAGCCAAAAGTATCCTGCTCCCAGCATGGAGGCAGAGTAACGATGCAGCCCTTTGACCTTAATGGATTTTCTGATGATATCGTATTTCAGCAGCCACAGGGCGATCAAAACAAACCCCAGACCCGTGACCTGGGATCCGGGTCCATGATAGGGCATCAACAAACCGGTCATTAGAATAATACATGATACCCATAACAATGGCTTTTTCCATCTGGTTGGCGGCATGAATTTACTTAGCTCCAGCCGTTCACCCAATACGGTATACAGGATAAACACAATCCACCAGCTCACACTTTTTGCATACAACTGACCCTGTAGGAGAAAAATATTCCCAATGATCCAGCATACAGCTCCCAAAAGCATGATATAAAAATAATAGTGCTTGTGTCGCTCGATGAGGATCAGATAAATGATAACCAATCCGGTGCCACCCAATAAAAGAAAGATCAAAGCCCAAAACTTCAATCCCAGTAAAAAGAGAATTCCACTGAAAGCCGATAAAATTGGAATGACATACAAAAATTTGATTTTCAATGCCACCACCCGTTCAAGAATGATGACAGAGCCTAAAAAACTGCCAACCATCAAAGCCCCATGATGGGCAACAGCTTCGTTGATCGGAAAGTCCCACCCCAGACGCAATAACCCGGTATATAAGGCAGTGACCAAAGAAAAAATAACCAAGGGGACAACAAAGAATATTTTCTTATTCATTTTAGCACTCCTTTAACATGGTCAGCAGCATTTTAAACGACGAAACTGCTTTTACACCATGAGGAATGTTTGCGGGAAAAATAATGGAATTACCCTCGGTCAGCGGATAAGGCTTCCCATCAATCGTAACTTCAGCCTCACCCTCTATGATGATCACCAGCGCATCAAACGCCGCTGTATGATCGCTCAGCGATTGATCTTCGTCAAAGGCAAATAAAGTCACGTTTCCCCCTTTTGTTTTTAGGATCTGCTTGCTGACAATTCCTCCTGATGTGTAATCAACTTCCTTTTTGAAGTCCCTAACATTAGCCTGTTCTACTTTCATATTTTTGATGTTTAGTTATGACTGATCAAAAATAAAAAGAGAGTTCGTGCGGGGTATATGATCCAGATCATATGGTCAATTGGTTTCTGGAAACTGGCTACTGGTTTCTGGTTTCTGGTTTCTGGTTACTGGTTTCTGGTTTCTGGTTACTGGTTTCTGGTTACTGGTTACTGGTTTCTGGTTACTGGTTACTGGTTTCTGGTTTCTGGTTACTGGTTACTGGTTTCTGGTTACTGGTTACTGGTGCAAAACTGACAACCTGGCAACTGTTCACTTTTCACTTTTCACTGTTCACTAAATCACACTCTCACACAATCAACATCACAACTTAATCTTCTTATCCTCCAAACTCAACTTTCCCTCAGCTTCCATTTTCTTGATGGTTCGGATCACAGTTTCCACTCGCAATCCGGTCATGTCAGCAAGCTGCTGGCGGGTAAAAGGAACAATCATCTCTTCATCAGATTTGTCGTTGGACAACTTGGATTTAAAATAATTGAGAATAGTCATTAACCGATGCTCCGGATCATAAGAGGACACTTCCGTCAGGATCATAGCTTTGTACTGCAACCGCTGGCACAAAACACGATCAATATGTAAGTGGATGTCAAAATTTTCTTTCAACAATTGCATAAAATCAGGTTTTGGAAGGCGCCATATTTTACTTTGACGCACTGCTATGGCACTACTTGGATAAGGGAATTCACCCAAAACTGCTGGTTCACCAAAACTGTCACCGGCATTGAAGATACCCTGTGTGAACTCCTGTCCGTCGGGATTCAGGATATACATCCTCACCTGGCCGGATTCTACCTGGAAATAATTGTTAGCAGGCCCTCCCTCGTTAAACAATAGCTTGTTTTTGGGAACGCTCAACAACTGTGCACGGTATTTCTTTAATATTTCTGAAGAGATCAATAGACTTTCTTTTTTAGCAAATTTCTAAAATATTGGAGAATTTCCATATGAATATTGTCAGATTACCTGTAATCATGTTTCAAAAAATGCTTCTGTCCCGAAAAACAGATCCGGTGCATGGTCTTCGCAGATTCGCTTTCTCAGACCCTGCTCACCCTTTGCCCCTTTTATTGTCTGAATCGGGATTTATTGGATTTTGGGCCTGACCACCGCAGCATTTTTGGAGGAGGGATCATTGGATTATAACATTCATGGCTTTT
>JGI12532J12843_1000207_pt1 | contig 20467 bp, 15 predicted proteins | sample TtaePargueraPR_6_FD_12843 | JGI IMG/M metagenome (IMG submission 12843)
GCGCGATGCTATGGTCGCAGCTGTCACTTTGAACATATTCCACCAGCACGCCGAGCGGGTCCGAATGGCCAATATTGCTCAGATGATCAATGTATTACAGGCAATGATTTTAACCGATAAAGAAAAAATGGTACTGACCCCCACTTATCATGTATTTGATATGTACAAAGTACATCAGGATGCTCAATACCTGCCAATCGAACTGGCAAACATACAATATCAGGTAAACGACATCAGCGTGCCTCAGGTGAGCGCAACTGCCTCGATTGATCAAGCGGGTAAAATTCATATTTCGCTGGCAAATTTAAATCCGAACGAACCGGTTAGCATCACAATGGATTTAAAAGGCGTTGACGCAACCAGTATAAATGGCCAGATACTCACAGCGGATAAGATGGATAGTTTAAACAGCTTTGACACGCCAGATACTGTCACACCAAAACAGTTTGAGGGTGCAAACTGGAAAAACGGTCAGCTAATTGTTGAACTGCCAGCAAAATCAATTGTGGCACTGGCTTTACAATAACAATAGGTATTAAATAAACATTTCAGCTAAGCAAGCTCTGGGTCTATGTGCCAATAGCAGAGCTTGTGCTGGAATTGATTTAAGGTCGGCTAACAGGCTTTAGGCAAATGAGAAAACTCAAGTTTAACCGTTTATTTGCCTGAGCTTGTTAGTTACTGCACTTGATAAATGCCATGGAATTTGACCATGCCTCAATAGCATTAAAATCCTTGATTAATGGCTCGTTGGAAGAGTCTGTAAATGTCCCCATGCCCTGTGCAATCATGTAATCGGGAAAATAGGATGGCAGCGGCGCTGAAATAAGGTATGCGCATATTTCGCTTTTCCTCGGTTGCTTGTTATCGAGTGCATCGATACTAGAAAGTAACTCAATTCTCTCAACCTCTGTTAGAAAGCCAAACTCTTTTGAAAAAAGTGCATTGAGCGCATCATGTGCGGTTTTGTCAGTTACCCTTTGTGTATCAAAGTACGCATAGGCACTTGCTACCATTAGAAGTTCTGCTGCTTCATTGTATTTATAAGCCTTAGCGCAATCTTTTGCACCAGTGACAATATCAGCTGGTGTACTTTCCGAGCCGACGGAAGTATAGCTGACGCACACAATTGGATTATTAGCCGCGAGATTCCCTTTACTTTCGTAGTTGGTGACCTGAGTATTATTTGCGCACCCAACCAGTAACGTAAAGCAAACGAGTATTAAAACCTTATTCATATGTTCGATATTCCTTGTATTGCTAACGCCCGCAATTTGAGGTTGGTTTGAAGACAGCGGAAAACCAATCTGACAACATGTATTTACTCTAGTTTGCCGCGTTCGATTAACGCGATTATTTTGTCTTTTGCCAATGTAGGTTGTAAATCGACATCATTCAAACATTCAATATCAAATCAAGAGGATTTGTATTGATTTCGAGTGTTTTGCTTAATTAGCTCTGGGCCATTTCCTAGTTTTACCCCGCCCGAGAATTTCCCAATAGAAAAATAGTTTTCGTATCGGCCTTAGTTAGACGGCTCGAACACTCATTCAATATTTGAGGCAATTAAATTATCAGCCATGGGTTGTAGCCCATGGACTCAATAGCTGGTGCGATAACATCGGCCAAAAACGCCTTCTCCTCGGTGTCAAAATCATCCCAAGGTAATTGGTCCACGAGTTTTTGCACTTTATCTAATTTGGAAGATTCATCCAATTTAGAGTCTTCACTGATCAGTTTCAGAGTTTTAAGAAAGTTAACAGTAACGCTTTCAAGTTTCTTAATTACCGAAGCCGGAGACGGATTTAACCCTCGTTTTTCCCAAAGTGGTAAAGCGTAATTGTCGTTTAAAATGAGTTCTTCTATTTTCATACTACTTCCTTGAGCAAAGCAATTAATACTTAAAACCGATATAAAAATGAAACTCAACAATTTTTTCATAGGCAACTAACGAGACTGTAGAAAAACCTCGCCGTTAAAAAATTATTGTTCGCTACGTCAAAAAATTCACCGACTCAATGGTGAAACCTATCAGGATTTTACGTAGAAACGCGTTTTTAGTCTATTTATCGTACAAAAATTAAACCTGTAAATTACCAAAGGTTTTTCTACAGTCTCACCGCCTAATTAACTGGCAAAAAATTGTTGGCTAAAATTAGCGACGAAGGAGCAAAAGCCAACTGTTTTATGTCCTTTTTTAATTTCTTGTTAGCTGTTTTAGCCACCGTACTGAACTTTTATTGGATTAAACCAACCATAACTGGTTTCGGTAAAATACTCTTTACCTGTTATGTGCTTATCAATTTTTAATACTGAATCTGACTCCCAAATGACATTAGGTGCAACTTTATCTGGGTGCCCTGACATACGAAATACATTACCCATTTCATTTTCTAATTTGTCGTTTGCATCTAAGATTGATATTTGTGTACTAAAACCAGTAGTTGCACCGCAGTCTCTTTGAAATGTGACAGCCTTAAATTTACCGTTAGGAGAAAAACTTTCTGAATAAAAATAGTTTCTACACATCTCAGGAAGCCAAAGATAAAAAGCAATAACAACAATCGCACTGATTATAAATGCTATTTTCCCCAGCCAGATTAAGATTTTAAATACTCGATTCATATGAACAGCGTCATGGTAGAACGACCCATTACTGAGCCGCCCCCATACAGATCCGGACGTGCCCTAATGTAGAAAATAGCACCGCATCCGGCTCCTCAATTATATTATTTACCGCGCAGTATGTTGCCTTCACAAAGTTGCTTAATTTGTTCATCTTCTCCATTTCACCCGATAACCACTTAACCAATCTTTAGCTCAACTGAATGTAATGTTTGTACCTTAGTTTTCATACAATATCCAGCCCTACATGTCCGGTGTATGTGTCCGTTACAAACTCAATATAACCGCCAAACCCCTTCGCCATGTAAACGGCTTTCCCGTTCTCAGACTATTATGAGTTGGTCCGACTCCCAATACACCATCGTTCGCCTCGCTTTTTGCTCAGCATCCCTACCCATATCCTTTGGGAGTTATATTGGGTCTCACAAGTTCTCAACACATTTTTTGATACATGCCACGGTTTTAGAACTGCGCTGACTCGCCACAACCTTGCCTTGTCGGTTGTTTTGCTTGGACTTCGAATGCCCTAACACATTAAAAACAGGGGCCTCGTCAATCAGAATTATTGCTTTTCGCAGCGATTTCAACACTTCAGGGACGCGTATCCCCTGTGGCCTATATCATTCTCTGTCTACGCTCATTTACATCCTGCAATCGCTGCATTAGTACATCCTGTACGTCTACGCTTCGCATTGCTTGTTCAACTATTTGTGGCCGCACCACGGGAGAATCTTCGATAATCCATAATTTCCGCACAACACGCAAGACTCGATACTGGTGGTTGGCTAAACCTTACCAGACAAGGACTTTCACCTTGTAACGCCCTGTTAATGGGCAAAATTATGTTGGCTAAAATGTGAAGCGGAGCGAAACCAAGCCAACGTAATTTTGTCCACTATTAAACTGCTTGTTATAAGTACCTTATTCTGAAGGTTTATTTTCATCAATCAAGTCGAAGTAAAAACCCAAAAATAAAAATAAATAGACTGTCGGAACTACAACCAAAACAGCTACAACCAACCTTTTAAGCAAAATAATTAATTCTATCTCTTCTGGGGAAAGTGCCACCTTAAAAAAAGCAATAATAGCTATTGCCGAGAGTATCCACGGAGCATATGAATTTGCAGATTTAAGAGATTTTTTTGCTTTAGTGCTCATCGGTGCCAGCTTGGTACTTATAACGCCGCCTTAAGCGGTGAGTAACAGTTGGCTAAAATGTGAAGCGAAGCGGAACCGAGCCAACTGTTACGAATCCGACTTTAAGGCTTTGTGTACGCCCGACATGGGCATTAACTAATGAGGTGAAAGTCCTCTGTAGGAAGATCACCGTTCAAATAACTGATTGTTATTAAACGATAACTACTAGCGAATGGCAAGTGCAAATCCGCGAAGGTTTGTGTGGAGGACTGATATATTTCTCCTGCAATATCAGCATTTCCACCATCCATGGCGGTCAAGCCGCTAGCAAAATTGCGAGCTGATGAACAACGACTGCATGGATGCAGAAGGTAGGGCGACGCAGGATGCCAAAGCCGAGAACATCATACTAGGCGTAGGCTGAAGACGAGTTAGCACAAGATAACGAAGTCACGTGATCTAACGGCCACCGTAAATGATGCAGTTGTGCAATGAAAGTTAATGTTCTTATTCGGGGGCGAAAATCGAAGATTTAAGCGCGAAGGCAGGATGCCGTAGCTGGGCTTTTGAATTAGGCAGGAAGCCTTATTCATAAAGGCTGGATAACATGCGGCCTGCGCTATCGCTGCGGAAAATACCAGTAAGTGGCTGGTCAATCAACCCCTTGGCGTGCTATTTGGTTGCGAAATAGACTACGAGCGAAACCACTGCAATACCCACCGATACGCACGCAGCGCAATTTAGAGCAATTTATTTTGTGATTATCCAGCAGTCAGCAGACGGCATAGTAGCCAAACCCCCATCGTAATGGATGGGACACGGTGAAGGCCTGAACATTTAACCGAAGGAATACTTCATGTCTTACTTACATAACTATACGCCACAGTCCTGTGGTTCTGATATGCAGCGTAATGCAGTGCAATCAACCTTCAACTTTGATTTATTCGAACACGTTTTATCAAACGATAATCTTCAACGCGCATGGAAGCAAGTTAAAGCCAACAAAGGCGCAGCGGGTGTGGATGGTATGAAAATAGACCAATTTATCGACTGGGCAAAACAACACTGGCAACAGTGCAAAGCTCAACTCGAAAATGGGACTTATCGTCCACAACCGGTCAAACGCGTTGAAATTGATAAACCCGATGGCGGCAAACGGCAACTCGGCATACCCACAGTGGTCGACCGGGTTATCCAGCAAGCCATTACTCAGGTTTTATCGCCTATTGTTGATGGAACTTTCTCAGGNAACAGCTTTGGTTTTCGTCCTAACCGTAACGGCCTGCAAGCAGTGAAGCAAGTTCAACAAATCATAAAATCTAGACGCAACATTGCGGTAGATGTCGATTTATCGAAATTCTTTGACAGAGTCAATCACGACTTATTGATGCGAAATTTATCACGTCATGTCAAAGATAAACGCTTGCTCAAACTCATTGGCCGTTATTTGAGAGCCGGAATTGATGACAATGGCACGCTAATTCCGAGTTTAGAAGGAGTACCGCAAGGCGGTCCACTTTCACCGTTGTTATCCAACATTATGTTGGATGATTTAGACAAAGAATTGGAGCAACGAGGTCACCAATTTGCCCGTTACGCTGATGATTTTATCATCTTAGTAAAATCAAAACGCGCGGGCGAACGTGTACTTGCCAGTGTCACTCGGTTCCTTGAAACAAAACTCAAATTGCTTGTTAACACGGATAAAAGTCATGTGGTTAAAACCACACAAAGTAAATTCTTAGGGTTTACCTTTAAACGTGGAGCAATCAAATGGCATGACAAAACCCTGCACAAATTTAAGCGACAGGTACGCATTTTAACTAACCGTAATTGGGGCGTGAGCATGCAATATCAGTTGTTTAAATTGAGCCAATATTTAAGGGGATGGATCAACTATTTTGGCATTGCAAACGCATACCAGCAATGTGTTGATTTAGACCACTGGATAAGGCGCAGAGTGAGGATGTGTTACTGGCGGCAATGGCGAAAACCCAGAACTAAAGTGAGAAACCTAATGAAACGGGGTGTGCATGTGCAAGCAGCCGTAGCTTGCGGTATCACAAGTAAAGGGCCTTGGCGCAGCTCGAAAACACCCGGTATTCAACAGGCTTTAAGCTTAAATTATCTGAAAGCTGAGGGACTATATTCACTCAGAGACGGATGGATCAAAGTGCATTACCCAAACGGGTAATCTGTTAGATGAAACGCCCTGTGCGGACCCGCATGCAGGGTGTTGTGGGGGCTGAGGGCTAGATACCCTCGGCTACCCGATTATACGTTTTTGATGCAGTTTACTATAGACTCCTATAGGAACCTATAGTAAATTTATCAGCACTATCTATCAAAGCTTAATTACATCCAAATGCCACGTACATTCTACCCTCAAAAATCTAAAGATATCGAAGCTAGCGCCCCTCACCCAGAAGGCACAACCTACAAAGTATCTATTGGGCTGGAAGATTGGGGAGATGGTGAGTTTAAGCCTGTAACTAAAGTTCAAATATCATATGACGGAGTTGTTTCTGGGCGGAAATGCCCATCTTATCCTGTTGGTACGGACGACCAAGAGAAGGTGCATGATTGCGTGCGCGAACTAACAGCTGAATATAGAAAGGAGGCAAATGGAGATGCCTAACTTTTTTGAATTTTTTTCTGGTGGTGGAATGGCGCGCCTAGGACTAGGTGAAGACTGGGATTGTAGCTTTGCAAATGATATTTGCGGAAAGAAAGTTAGTACATATATTGATAATTTCGGTGACAACGAGATACTTCAAGAAGATATCTATAACCTTGATGCCTCACATTTACCAGGGAAGGCTGACTTAATTTGGGGCTCCTTCCCGTGCCAAGATTTATCTTTAGCTGGCAATGGAGCAGGTCTAAATGGAAATAGAAGTGGTACCTTTAATAAACTCGTTTCCATCCTAAAAGAGCTAAAACTTGAAAAAAGAGCGCCAAACATAATCGTTTTGGAAAATGTAGTGGGCGCAATAACTTCGCATGAAGGAAAAGACTTCGAAGCAATCATTAGCTCTATGGCAAACCTTGGGTATTATTGTGGATGCGTCGTTGTAGATGGGGTATATTTTGTGCCCCAATCTAGACCTAGACTATTTGTGATAGCAACTAAGGTTCCGAAGACTAGATTTAAAAATCTAACTACAGATAAACCAAATTCGAAGTGGCACCCAAGCAACTTAATCAAGGCTCATGAAAAGTTACCCAAAGAACTAAAAAGGAAATGGGTTTGGTGGTCAATGCCTTCACCGCCAGAAAGAGACAAAAATTTAATTGATATTATTGAAGAAAATCCAACTGACGTTAAAGAGCTTGATAAAGAAGAAGTAGATCGTCTTATTTCTATGATGAGTGAGACAAATATTGAAAAATTAGATAAAGCAAAAAGTGCAACTGGGCTCGTAGTTGGTGGCTTATATAAAAGGGTGAGAAAACAAAAGAACGGAGAGAAACTACAGCGCGCCGAAATCAGGTTTGATGGAACTGCGGGCTGCCTCAGAACACCAACAGGTGGGTCTAGCCGACAGACACTAATCATTGTAAATAATGATGATGTCCGGGCACGCCTTCTCTCACGTAGGGAAGCCGCAAGATTGATGGGCGTTCCTGACAGATATAGATTACCCGAACGTTATAATGATGCCTATCACGTTTTTGGAGATGGCCTAGTAGTACCCGCTGTTTCTTGGATAGAAAGGCATGTTCTCAAACCTCTACAGCAGGTATCTTAGGTTACGACTCGGTTTCTCCCGAGTCTTCCATAAATTTCTTGTAGTATTGCTCAGTTCTGTTGAAGTGAACCCTAAGCATTCGTCGTTGTTCAGGGTTATTTTTTACTTCTAGAATATGGCTAAACAAATTGGTCAGGTGTTCCAATTGTCTTGGTAGCCTCCGAGATGGGTCAAGCCTTAAAGCTCGCTCTTCTTCGCTCATTATCGCTACGATTTGTTTTTCTGGGATTCCGGGCGCTGCTCCTGTTTGCGCTGGAAGCTTACCGTTAACTAGTGGGCTTGTAGTATTGTAGTGGTTTATCAGATGAGTTTCTAATTCATCAATTAGCTCTTTATCTTCGACCGGCCAAGCCCAGACTTCACAGATTTCCCATATATCTAGCTGACGGTTTGCGATTACGTCACTTCTTGCACTGGTCAAATGTCGGTTTACTCTCGTCCGAATCCCATCTTTCGATTGTCCAATATATATCGGGTTTCGATCCAAGTCACAAAGAGCATAAACACCTATTTCATCCGTAAGCCCACGTAATGAATCTTTCCGAATCTTCTTTATATCCAATGCTACTGCTTCCTATTTAGAATCTTTTAACTTGTGCTGACGTATAACAGCTTAATCATCAGAAGTGCGTATAGAACTTTTCAACATTGAGTCCAACAACACCATTCCAATAAGTTTTAAATTAAGTAATTTCATAAACTTAAGCCTTTATTAACCAAGATACAACAATAATTTTAGAGCAGTAACCGAGTCAACCGTCAAAACGAGCCAAATATGGGTCGTTATCTAACTTAATTCTTATAAAAAATTAATAAAATCATATTATTAAATAGCTATCATAGCCATTAAACCGATACTTTGTTAAAAACAAAGCGAGAAATAATTTGAGTTTGTGGCTCACCACCATTGATAACTGAATAAATAAGCAGCTCCTTTAATTTGATGTATTATCGGTCGCTCAATCTCAATTTATCGAGTCAATTAAAACGGAGTTCGTCACTATTATAAAAGTGAACTTGGAGTCGGCTTTGAGTCTGTTACCCGAAACGCTTAGATAAACTTTGTTATGTCGGCAAAGCGGTCAAAAGCATGCGGACAAAAATGTTAGTAGCGCTGGCACTGAGCAAATCATCTAAAACAGCAATACGAGCATTGCAACTTTAGCTGCCCACAATTAGGCTGTAAACAGGAGTATGACTTGAACTTGGGTTGAATCTGGCTTAACTCAATTTAACATTCAAATGCAAAAAGCCCGCTATGCAAATACATAGCGGGCTTTTTTAAGCAATTAATAATTAAAATTATTTAGCTGCTTTTTTCTCTTTTTCTGCAGCAATTACTGCGTCAGCAACGTTTTGCGGACATGCAGCATAGTGCGAGAAAGACATAGAGAACTGACCACGACCTGAAGTCATAGTACGTAAGTGACCGATGTAACCAAACATTTCTGATAATGGAACGTCTGCTTTAACACGAACACCAGTAGCACCAGCTTCTTGGTCTTTGATCATACCACGACGACGGTTGATATCACCGATAACATCACCAACGTGATCTTCTGGCGTAAATACGTCAACGTTCATGATAGGCTCAAGTAACTGAGGACCTGCTTTTGGCATAGATTGACGGAATGCACCTTTAGCTGCAATTTCGAACGCGATTGCAGATGAATCTACTGCGTGGAAACCACCGTCGAATAATTCAACTTCTACGTCTAACGTTGGGAAGCCAGCAAGAACACCTTCTTGCATCATACCAGCGAAACCTTTTTCGATTGCAGGGAAGAATTCTTTAGGAACGTTACCACCAACAACCGTTGAAGTGAATTTGAAACCAGAGTTCGCTTCGCCTGGCTTGATGCGGTAATCGATTTTACCGAACTGACCAGAACCACCAGATTGTTTCTTATGCGTATAGCTGTCTTCGATTTCTTTAGTGATAGTTTCACGGTAAGCAACCTGAGGCTGACCTACATCTAACTCAACACCGTAAGTACGTTTTAAGATATCTACTTTAATATCTAAGTGAAGTTCACCCATACCTTTAAGGATGGTTTCACCAGAATCTTCGTCAGTTTCAACTTGGAAAGACGGATCTTCAGCAACCATTTTACCGATTGCGATACCCATTTTCTCAGTTGAACCTTTATCTTTAGGCGCTACAGCAATTGAGATTACCGGCTCTGGGAAGATCATAGGTTCTAACGTACAAGCATTCTTAGGATCACATAAAGTGTGACCAGTTTGAACGTTCTTCATACCAACAACTGCGATGATGTCACCCGCTTGTGCTGAAGTTAATTCAGTACGATCGTTTGCGTGCATTTCAACCATACGGCCGATACGCTCAGTTTTACCTGTTGCAGAGTTAAGGATAGTATCACCTTTATTTAATTTACCTGAGTAAATACGGATAAAGGTTAATGCACCGAATCTGTCATCCATAATTTTGAATGCTAACGCGCGGAAAGGTTCGTCAACAGAAACAGTTGCGACTTCACCAGTAGGCTCACCCGTTTCTTCATCAGTTAAGTCTTGTGGCTCAACTTCAGTTGGAGACGGTAAATAATCAACAACCGCATCCAATACTAATTGAATACCTTTGTTTTTAAATGCAGAACCACAGTATGTTGGGAAGAAAGATAAGTTGTGTGTACCTTTCTTGATACATTCTTTGATTTGCTCAACAGATGGCTCAACACCTTCTTCCAGGTATGCCATCATTAAGTCTTCGTCTTGCTCTAATGCAGTTTCGATTAATGCTTCACGGTATTCAGCCGCTTTTTCAACCATATCAGCTGGCACGTCAGTTACTTCGAAGTTCTCTGGTAAACCTGAATCATCCCAGATGTATGCTTTTTGAGATAATACGTCAACTACACCACAGAAATCGTCTTCGATACCGATTGGTAAAGTCATAACTAGTGGAGTTGCAGCAAGTACGTTTTCAACTTGTTTAACAACACGGTAGAAATCAGCACCCATACGGTCTAACTTGTTTACGAAGATCAAACGAGATACTTCTGCATCGTTCGCATAACGCCAGTTAGTTTCTGATTGAGGTTCAACACCACCAGAACCACAGAATACACCAACACCGCCGTCTAATACTTTTAGTGAACGGTATACTTCAACTGTGAAGTCAACGTGTCCAGGCGTATCGATGATGTTTAAACGATGGTCGTTCCAAAAACAAGTAGTTGCAGCTGATTGGATAGTAATACCACGCTCAGCTTCTTGTTCCATGAAGTCGGTAGTAGATTCACCGTCATGTACCTCACCAGTCTTATGAATTTTACCAGTAAGCTTAAGAATACGCTCTGTTGAAGTGGTTTTACCAGCATCTACGTGAGCGAAAATACCAATATTTCTATATTTGGATAGATCAGTCATTGCTTTACTCTACTAATTATGTGTCAAGAATGTATGTCCAAATCATCGTCAATCCTAATTGAGATGCAACTTGAACATTTAACGCGCGATAGGATACAGGAATTTCAAAAAAATGTTTGAAATATTTTCGTTTCAGACGCAAATTTGTTGTTAAATTAAGCAAAACACCAAATTCAGCCTGCTTTTGATTACCTTTCCTAAAAATTTCTTTATCAATTGAATAAATTCGGCGCGAGTTTACCACACTAATTGTCAACGCAAAATGATCTTATGTAGATACTGGTTAAACAATGAAAAAATTACATCTAGTCATTATGCACTTAATTCACGCCAATCGGTTTATCTTTATAAATTTTTAACTTAATATGAACAGACAAATGGAAACGTTAACATTTATTTATAAATAGAATATAGGAAAATGGTGACTCATGCGCTGTACCGCTCTGTTCAATCGATTAACGCTTATTACTCTTGCAATTACCTATAATGGCTATGCTGAGACACCCAGCCTGGATGACATCCAAAAAGCGGCTTCGCAACGCGCTAAAAACATTCAGCTCCCTGATACGATGGAAGTTTCCGTATGGGCGAATCAAACTCTGACACAAAATCCGGGTTATTTTAATTTCGATTCAAAAGGCCGGATGTTCATGGCTGAAATAGACCGTATCGGTAAAGGTGTTGATGATATTCGTGGCTACCCGGTCGATATGACCATTGAAGACATTCAAATCGAAACACTGGCTGACCGAATTGCCATGTATCAAAATCACGCAGAGCGTGTGCCAATGAGCTATTACAAAAAAGGCAGTGATCAAATTCGATTAATTCAAGATTCAAATAATGATGGCGTCGCTGACACCAGCCAGATATTCGCAACGGGTTTTAACGATACACTGGATGGTTTAGGTGCAGATGTAATCGAGCGAGAGGGTAAAGTTTATTATACTAATATCCCCAATTTATGGGTATTAGAAGACAATAATCAGGATGGCGTGGCCGAAAAACGCGAAGCTATGTTTACCGGTTTTGGTACACGCGTTAGTTTTATGGGTCATGATATGCACGGCCTGACCTGGGGACCCGATGGTAAACTGTACTGGTCACTGGGCGATCGCGGGTATGATGTCAAAACCAAAGAAGGAAAACATTTTTTTGGCCCGAATTTAGGGGCCGTTTTCAGAGCTAACCCGGATGGCAGTGAAATGGAATTATTTTATACCGGGCTTCGAAATCCACAAGAACTGGTATTTGATGAATACGGGAACCTCTTCACTGCAGATAATGATGGTGATAAAAGTGATATTGAACGCATTAATCATTTAATTGAAGGCGGTGACTCGGGCTGGCACGCAGGCCATCAAACTCTGATGAGTTTTAGTGGCAAACTGGATTTGCGCTCATACAAATACACCAATGATACTGACGTACCTGTCTCTTGGTTAGTAAATGATATGTCGCGTCCGCGAAATCCAGCTCAACCCGCCTTTATGTTGCCCGGAATTGGGGAACTTTATACAGGTCCTTCCGGTTTTGCTTACAACCCTAGCAATTATTTGGGTGAAGACTGGCGAAACAGTTTTTTTGTTGCCCTTTATGGCGGCAATGCAGACGGTTCACGTATCAGCACATTTAAAACGCAACCTAACGGTGCTTCTTTCTTAACAACCGAAATTGTGAAAACAATTTCAGGTTTTAATGCCACAGACGTCGATTTTGGACCTGATGGCCGCCTTTATATGTCTGAATTTAATTACAGTGGCTGGTCTTCTAAAAATGAAGGCACTATCTATGCCGTAGATTTAAAAAATCCGTCGCCAGCCTATCAACAACAGACAAAAGCGTATCAGCAAATTTTAACCAGTGATTTTAAGCAAAAGTCGAATCAGGTATTGACTGAACTATTAGCGACTGACCATCAGCACATCCGTCAACGTGCTCAGTTTGAATTGGCAAGAAGAGGATTGCCAGCTTATACCTTGTTTAAACAAATCGCTTTTAACGAAGAGCAAAACCTGTTCGCTCGCATTCACAGTATTTGGGGTATAGGTCAGCTTGCGCATCAAAAAGATATCGGCCGTCAGTCGCTAAAATCACTCTTGCCTTTATTACAGGATAAAACCGAACAAATCAGGATCCAGACCGCTAGAGTATTAGGTGACAACCGGTTTACCCCGGCTAATCCTGCACTTATTGCTGCACTGTCAGATTCAAGCCCGCAAGTCAGAATGTATGCGGCCCTGGGGCTTGGACGCATTGGTGATAAAGCTTCAGTGCCACATATAATCGAATCGCTAAAAGCCGTTCAGGATAAAGACTTATGGCTTAGACATAGCTTAGTGATGGGCTTAAAAGGCATAAATAAAAAACACTGGATCGAGTATAAAAAGTCAGAATCTGACAGTATTCGTTTAGCCGTTTTATTAGCGTTGAGAATGCTTAAAGATAAGGATATTAGCTATTTTCTAAATGATCCTAACCCAGCAATCTTTAATGAAGCCGTTATCGCGATCAGTGATAAACAAGTCGTTGAAGTCCGACCTGAACTTGCACAAAAACTGTCAGCCAATTTACCAGCGACAAGCGAGCCACAGGCTTATATCCATCACAGATTAATTAATGCGAACTATAATCAGGGCGACATAGCCAGTGCCAAAAGACTGATTGAATATGCATCCAGCGAGTTATTGCCGGAGCGTTTAGTCAGTGAAGCACTTGCTGCACTGGAAGCCTGGAATGAAGTACATCCAATTGACACTATTACCGGGTTACCAACTCAGGCCAACTTAAACAGAGCCGATATTAAATCGGAAATTACCGCACAACTGGCTAATATTTTAAACTCAGCAACCGGGCAGGCTTCTGTTCAGGCGATGCGACTGGCAGAGCAATATGACTACAAAATCCCTGCAAAAACGCTGATAGCGATAGTGCAAAACCAAGCGGCCAGTAGTGAAATTCGTCTGCAATCACTGAGTAGTTTAAAAGCTCAGAATAACTCTGAATTATTCGATTTAAGCGTCTCAATCACACAAGAATCCAAACCAAAGATAGTGAAAGCCGGCTTGGCCAACATCTTTGATGTCAGTCAAGTCCAAGGCTTAACTTTGGTGGAATCTTATTTAAAAGGCGATTCACTAACACACAAAAAAGTGGGTTTAAGTTTTTTAACAGAGTTTAATAATAGTAAGACCGATAAATTAATCATTGATTATATGCAAAAGCTATTAGCGAAACAGCTCCCAACCGGGCTCATACTGGAATTATTGGATGCAGCTAAAACCAGCTCAAATAATCAGATTCAAAATTTATATCAAATGTATAACCAACAACTCAGTGGACAAGACTTAATGACGCAATATGCCAGCACACTGGAAGGTGGCGATATTGAAGCCGGTAAAGCCTTATTTTTTGGCGGCGGTGCAGCTCAGTGTATGCGGTGTCACAGAGTTAATGGCCAAGGCCAGTCCAGAGTTGGTCCGGATTTAACCGGATTGGCAACAAGATACCAGGCGGATTATATTTTACAGGCATTGATTGAACCCAGTGCAGCCATTGCACCTTATTTTGGTCGCTTTACGCTAACGTTAAAGACAGGTGAACAAGTAACAGGGAATTTTGTTTCAGAAAACGAAAGTGCAGTGACTTTAGAAAATGATAAAAATCTAAAAACTGAATATTTAAAATCAGATATTAAAGATATTGCCCGTCCCATGTCCGGTATGCCGCCAATGGGATATATTTTAAATAAGCATCAGATTCGAGATCTTGTCGCCTATTTGAAAACACTAACAAAAGAAAAACGAACGGGTGGTCACTAAACCGCCAGCTACAATTATTAAACACAAGCATTAACCTTAAAAAGGAATACTCATGAACCGTTTAACTCAAATAGCAGCCGCTTTGTGCATGACATCAGGCATGCTCGCGTGTCAGCCAACAGAAACCAGTCAGCCTGCTCCGGCAAAACCAGCTGCAACTGAAGCAAGCACTCAAAAAGTATCCGAATTTGCTGAAAAAGTACCCCCTATCAGCGTTCAACTCTGGTCAGTCAAAGACTCAGTCAAAAGTGACTTTAAAGGCACACTCAGCAAAATAGCCCAAATGGGATTTAAAGGCGTTGAGTTTGCCGGTGAATTTGGCCCGTATAAAAATGATCCTCAGGGTTTAAAACAATTTTTAGCATCGCTGGACCTAAAGCCAAGTGGAGCCCATGTGCCTATCAATCAGCTTCAAGGTGATAACTATCAAAACACAATAGATTTTTTAACAGAAGTTGGCGTAAATCTATTTATTATCCCGATTGATGGACGCGCTTGGGATCCGGAAAAAATTGACGAACTAACGACTGAGTTAACAGAGTTAACTCAAAAACTCAGTCAGGAAGATATTTATTTTGGCTATCATAATCATGCACAAGAATTTGGCGATTTTAATGATTCAACGTTTTGGGATTATATTGCACAAAATACGCCTGAAAATATGGTCTTACAAATGGATGTGGGCTGGGTAAATTTTGCCGGAAAAGATCCGCTTCATTATGTAAAAGCTTATCCAAATCGGACTATGAGTACCCATATCAAAATTCGGTCACCGGAAAATAACGCTGAAAATGTGATTATAGGCCAGGACAATTTTGATTGGGCAGAACTGGTTAAAACCGATATTTTATATGGTGGTACTCAATGGCTTGTGATTGAGCAAGAAGAATACCCCGAAGGCTTTACACCAATGCAGTCCATTGAGGCTTCAAAAGCCGGATTAGAAAAGTTTATTAATACGCTCTGATTCAACCGACACAAGCCTTTTTGCCCGGTTAACAGAGGTCAATCCGACCTCTGTTAACACCCGTTTGCCGGGCTAAACTAAAACACAAAACTCTCCACCATATCGCCACCTGCCAAAACTTTACTTCATTCTTTTATTTTAAGCATTGTGTTTTAGTGCGCGCTTCGACTAAAGTATTTATATTATATCTGTGACGTTTAACATTTGTTTTGCGTAAATGACAGTCGCATCTTAAGGGAGTAGGTATGACAGCATTATCCAGGGCAACGATTCTGGTTGTCGATGATACACCGGAGAATATTGCAATATTAACCGGCCTGTTAAAACAGGATTATAAAGTGAAAGCGGCGTTAAACGGTGAAATTGCCATTCAAATTGCAAAAGGCAAAGATAAACCTGACTTAATTTTACTCGATGTAATGATGCCAAATATTGACGGTTATCAGGTTTGCAAAGCACTTAAAGCTGATCCACTCACCTCGCATATTCCAATTATTTTTGTAACCGCAAAAACTGCCGTCGAAGATGAGCAACATGGCTTTGAGCTGGGCGCAGTAGACTATATTACTAAGCCCATAAGCCCTCCCTTAGTAAAGGCGCGCGTGCGCTCACAATTAGCGATTTACAATCAGGCAAGGCACCTTGAAGAACTGGTTCAGCAAAGAACGAAAGAGCTTAATGATTCCCGCATAGAAATTATACAAAAACTGGGTAAAGCGGCTGAATTTAAAGACAATGAAACCGGTATGCATGTTATTAGAATGAGCTGGTTTGCCCGCTTTATTGCAGAAGCCATGAACCAACCCGAGGACTGGTGCGAGCTTTTATTTAACGCCGCGCCCATGCATGACATAGGTAAAATCGGTATCCCGGATCGGGTTCTGCTTAAACCCGGAAAACTGGACCCGCAAGAGTGGGAGATTATGAAAAAGCATGCCGAATATGGTGCTGATATTTTAGGAGAGCACGACTCTCCTCTGCTCAACTTAGCGCGAGAAGTTGCGATTACCCATCATGAAAAATGGGATGGCAGCGGCTACCCAAATGGCTTGAAAGGAACAGAAATTCCGCTTTCCGGCCGAATTGTTGCCATCGCCGATGTATTTGATGCATTAACCAGTGAGCGCCCCTATAAAAAAGCCTGGACTGAAGAACGTGCAATTAGTTTGTTGGAAGAAGAAGCAGGCAAACATTTTGATCCTGAGCTGGTGCCTATTTTTATCGCCTGTATTCCGAAAGTGCGGGAAATCCAACAGAAATTCACCGATCAGTTTGAAGAAAATCAGCATTAATGCCAGACAATATGTCTCATTTATAGCAGGCGAAAACTGATGAACAGAATACAAACAATAATACCCGATATGAGCTTTAGTTTTTTATGGCTCATTTTCAGTATGGTTTTACTGACATTTTCAGCCAGGGCTGAGCAGGAAAAAGTTATAAGAATCGCCATGGCTGATGACTATGCGCCTTTTTACTTTAAAACTGAAAACGGCTACGCAGGTATCTCGTATGAACTCGCTTCACATTTATTGGAGGGGCTAGGCTACACCCTGATTAATCAGCAGTACGAAACCATGGAGGAAGTATTAAAAAAAATGGAAGAGGGTGAAGCCGATGTGGTCGTTAACCTGACTGAAACACGATCACGTAAAAAAATTGCCCACTTTACAAACCAGCCACATATTTACGAGACCCAGGATTTAATTGTACGGTCAAACACACAGCTAGCCTACAACGGTGAGCTGAGCCGGTTAAAAGACTTTAGAATCGGTATTATCTTTGGCTGGACCTATGGACCCGAATTTGACAATGCGGACTTTCTCAACAAAGTCCTCACCAACAGTCCGAGAAATCAACTGGTAGAGTTATTAGCAGGTCAATATGACATCATAATTAATAACAAAGCCTCATTTTTACAACAGGCGAGTGAACTCAAACTAAGCCGGGCGTTTAAAATCATTGAACCCAGTGTTTATGCACTACCGGTAAAAATAGCGGTCAGCCACCGTTACCAGAACAGTCAAAACCTGATCCAGTCGCTCAATCAAGCATTGGATGTATTTTTAAGTTCAAAAAAGTATCGCCAACTGCGTTTAAAATACCAATTTGAGCCTGCAATACAACAGGAGCCAGCACAATGAAGTTAGCCGCTTGCCGCTCTGCTGCCCATTACTTGATATTTATTTTTGTGCTCTTCATCAGTTTGCCTACTAAGGCGCAACAATTCGCTCAATCCAGCCAACTAAAATCTGCCCAAACGCTAGACCTAACGTTAGAGCAAGTGAAGTGGCTGGCAAACCATGATGTCATTCGTATCACCGGTGATCCCGTATGGTATCCGTTTGAATTTATCGATGATAATGGCAAATACAGCGGCATTATCGCAGACTACCTAAGCATGCTTGAGCAAGAGCTCCCGGTTACTTTTGAATATGTTCCGGCAAAAAACTGGACTCAGGCCATTAATATGCTTAAACAGCACAAAGTCGATGCTGTGCCCGGTTTAAATAAAACCCAGAGCAAGCATAATACTTTGTATACGCACCCTTTCCTGCGTTTTTCTAATGTATTGGTTACCCAAAAACAAACGGCGTTATTGCAACATCTAGGCAGTAAAAGCAACTTAGAAATTGCCATTGTGGAGAGCTATGCCAACGGCCAATGGATGCAAGCTAACTATCCCAATTTAAGTTATGTGACTGTGCCATCAATCGAGGCAGCCCTGCAAAGTGTTGCTAATGGCGATTCAGATGCAGCTCTGGTGAATGAAGTCGCTGCACAAACTGTAATTAAAAAGTTATCGCTGAGTAATTTAAAGCTCAATAAAAGAATGGCATTTGAATATGAACTGGTATTTGGCATTAATTCAGAAATGCCTGAACTGGTTGAGATTTTAAATATCGCCCTAACGCAAATTACCCAAGTACAAAAGGATATGATCCGCGAAAAATGGCTCAGCGCGTATCAGGAAATCAATACTCCGGATACATTGAGCAAACCGGATTTAATCCCTTTTTCTTTTCTGATAAGTATCACTTTAATCATGGCCGCTGTTGTTTTATTGCTGGCCTGGTATTTGGGAAAAAACAGCTCAATTAAGTCTAACCAGGTTCAATCTGGTGGTAGCCGTTTTTTTGCCATGATTGCGCTTGGCGCATTACTGGTCATCACCATTACCTTTACCTGGCAATCGCTCAATAATCAGGAAGAAGTAGTGCGAAAAAGGGTCATGCATTCAGTTTCGACTGTGCTGGATGCCACCCGCCATGCGCTGTTATATTGGATAAAAAATAAAAAACAGCTTATTTCAACCATTGCCAATGAATCTGATTTGCGGACCCTGTTTAAAAATTATCGCTCGCATCTAACCGATGCACAGGACATTGCCAAATTTAAAGGATTTAGTGACAGCTCAGATAAGGCTATCCGTGGGGACAATAACTGGCAACTTTATATGATTTTGAAAGATGGCACCCCGGTTTTTGACAATACGCCATCATTTGCGCATATCCAGACCATATTAGACAACAAAGTTTTTGCCGGAGAAACCACCTTTATTGAACCGACAAAAAATCCGGATTCAGCCATTCCTTTCATGTATTTTGCAGCGCCGATTCGAGATTATAAAAACGAAATTATTGCCGCCGTCATAGGTGTGGTCAATCCATATCATGAGTTTACTGATATTTTGAATAAAGGTCACATGGGCGAAACAGGTGAAACCTATGTCGTAAACCGGAACGGTTATATGCTTTCCGAAACCCGTTTTAAAGCGGACTTGGTCAATCAAGTAGCAGAACTTGACCAAACCGGGAGCATTTTAAACATACGCCTGCATGACAGGTCACAGCCAAATCATTCAACCGCCACCGAACTGACGCACGCAGCCCGTTCGGTTACCGCTGGCGAAAACGGTTTTCAGGCGTCCGGTTACCATGACTACCGAGGCATTTCTGTATTGGGTGCCTGGGAATGGGACGATAATTTAGGCATTGGCTTTATTACCGAAATTGACGAGACGGAAGCGCTCGAATCTTATGTTATCTCGCGAAATATTGCTTACGCAGTGCTAGCTGTCACCCTATTTTTATCACTGGGTTTAATGGCCATTAACGCCTGGCTGAGTGAACGCACAAAACGTTCTTTATTAAAAGCCCGTGATGAACTGGAGCATAAAGTAGAAGCCAGAACGCTTGACCTTAAAAAAAGCCAAGAGCAAATGCTGGGGTTAATCGAGTCAGCCCCGGACCCTATGGTTGTAACCGATGCCAATGCAAAAATTATTATTTTTAACCGCCAGGCAGAAAAGCTGTTTGGTTACGAAAGAGCTGAAATTATTGGCAAAAGCGTAGAAACCTTAATACCAAAAAATTTACGCGAGCACCATGTAGATTACAGAAACCGGTACATGGACCAACCCACCGTCAGAGCAATGGGCGCCAACCAAAGTTTAGAAGCACTTAAAAAAGACGGACAGGTTGTTCCGGTTGAAATCAGCTTAAGTCCGATCCAATCCGATGAAGGGCTTATTGTTGCCAGCTCACTCAGAGATATTACCGAGCGACGTGAAGCTGAAAATGCCCTGCTGGCAGCCAAAGACGAAATTGAAAAAAAGCAGGCCTTACTGCAAACCTTATTTAATAATATTCCAGATTTAATTTATGCCAAGGACAGTCAGGGCATTTACATAGATATTAATACCGCATTTGAAACATTTACCGGGATTAGCAAAGATAATTTTGTTGGCCATTCAGACTTTGATATCTACT
>JGI12532J12843_1000217_pt1 | contig 19927 bp, 16 predicted proteins | sample TtaePargueraPR_6_FD_12843 | JGI IMG/M metagenome (IMG submission 12843)
TCTTGGAATGTGGATATATGGATAACCCTACGGGTTACCCACATACCCACATTCTTAATAGTAATATTCTTCGAATATCTATATTTTGTAAATCTAAAGGTGGGCGGACAGGCGTATTGCAGCGGTCTAGAACCCGAATAAGCAGGAAATTCGGCATGTTTTTTTATTTGTTGGCAGGTGTTTTATTTTATTTCCCTTCTTGATAAATCTCTTGCTGAATGATGAACAGCTAAAATGTCAACTAAGTTGTCATTAACGATTTTATATATTATTCTATAATTTCCTTCGATTAGTTCGCGAAATCTTTCGTCATTGTATTCTGGCACAGGTTTGCCTGATAAGGGATATTTTTTAAGAATACTAGTTCTAGACTTTAATTTGATGACTTGAATTTTTGCATATCGCTTTGAATCTTTAGAAATGTAATCGTGGATGTCCTTTAAGTCTTCAATTGATAATGGTGTCCATTTTATTTGAACCATTTTTCCATTTCTTTTTCTAAATCATCTTCTGAAATACTTTTCCCTTCTTCAGATTGTTTATTTGCTTTTTCAATTTTTTCTACAATAATCAATCTTTCAATGAGCTCATCAATAGTAAATTCATCGGGAAACTTATTTATCGTCTCTATAATTTTTGTTTTAGTCAACATACAAATATCATTTGATCAAATATAATCATTCTATATTGAAATTTACGTTCTAATTAACGCCTGCCCACCGCCAGCGCATAATGTCGTGGCGGTTTTGAAGCCCGTATTATCCACCGAACGTGAACGAAATATAGTAAACAACTTTCAGATATAACATAATCGCCAGCCTTGCAATATGCGCCATGTTGTGCACAGTTTGCCTAGTCCACTTTAAAATACCAAGTCGGCTTTTTCCTCTTCCTCCAAATTCCTCGTTGTCTGGTTTTCACTGGTTTGTTGTTGTCGTCCAAAAGAAATAATCGTTTACCTTTCTTTAGTAGCCGATCGGTCAAATCATCATTCCGTTGTGAACTGGAAACGAGTAATGAGGATATAAATTCTTTATTGTCAATCCTGCTCGGTTTATCGTCAGTTGATAGAACTAAAGTATCAGTTTTGTTTTCTCTTACTAATGTGTCGTAAACTGTTATAAATTCAAGGTTCACAATTTTGTTGTTCATCGTCCAATGTCCAATGGCCCAGGTATGTGCCAAATCAAACCTCCAATCAATCCTAAAAGTCGAGTCCTCATTGAATGTCAAACTGTGTCCGAAGTGATCCTTATATTTTCCAATAAGATCTTGTCCGGAGGCAGAGATTGCTGTAAGAATTAATATTGTAAGTACTCTCATCTCTGTCAGCAAATTGTGCACAACGCCACAGTATGAATCGTGGCGATTTGATATAGTTAAAGTTTCAAGTCCAAGATAGCCAAATCACAGATTTGGCGGACTATCCAGAAAGCAGAAATGTATCATAAAGCACTAATACGCCATGATTTCATACTGAATGTTAGGCTCTGTTATTTTATTCGTTCCAGTTGACCGTTCTCGTAGACCTCCGTTCTGGTTAGTTCACCAGAGGAGTTGTAATATTTCAAGTTGCTCGTTGGTCTTCCGTTCCTGAATCGTCCCTTGAATCTAGTTAAACTGTTTGAATCCAGTTCTTCGACTTTTCCGTTGCAAAGTTCACCACAGCAGTAATGCTTAAATTCTTCAGGTGGTGCGTGTAAGTAGGTTGGGCCATAAAATCTGGCTTTCTGAAGGTATAAAGTATCCGTTCTGAGTTGTTCATCTATCTCAAGGTCAAACCAAAAATTTGTTATCATTTCATTCCAAATCATCACCACTTCAACTTGGTAGTAGTTCGGGGTTAAACTGATGGATTGACCAGCCGCAACTCTTATTGTTGTATCTGATTCAAAATCGTTGACAAAGTATGGTAGTTCAATAACACTCTCGTTACAGGCATCATAAAAGACAAAGGAGACGTTTGTTTGCCCGTTAGAGTTCAGGAACATAAAAGTCGATATGATGGTTAACAGAGTTCTCATGTACGATTTGCAGAAATAGAGCCTAACGTGCGGCTAAATCCTATAGGGTTTATACACATTATGCTAATTCAATTTTCTTAAATAAATTTTAAAATAATCTTTCCCAAAAACAATCGGAACAACCCTGGTATTTTATTTTATGGAAAAGCTGAGATCTTTCTATAGAACAAAGGTCTCACGAAATGAAAAGTCCGGTGAGACCTCTGTGGTTGATGATCTAAGCTGCCGCTTCTACGATTCCCAACATCTCTAAATATTGTGGGGTTCCTTCAAGGGCGATGCGCGAGATCGATATAAAATCGCCCAACCATTGGTTGAGTTTTTCCAGTGCGATATCGCGGGCCACTGTTGCATTTTGGGCTTCTCCTGTGTGATCCCAAAAATTCCCAACATATCCAGAAATTGCGGTGTGGAGAGCATATTGGCATAAAACGCCTTCCCCTGCTTGATCCAGCCGGAAAAAGTGAACGATCACCTTCCGGAGATTTGCAGCGATTCATAAGCACCCCGATTATCCTTCAAGGCCACACGCGCGATCTTCACATGCTTCATGTATTCCCTATTCGCCTCAACTTTGGCGAGGTTTAGTTCATTGGTTGCCTCATACTGATCACCGTATTCTTTGTCTTTAGCGATGTCAAGGGATTGCGCTTCCTCGTAGAGGGCAAGCCCCTCACGAAGTTTTTCTTCTGTATACCCGTATTCGGCTAATAAATTTTTTATGACCTCCTGGTTAAGGGCATTGGTGATCGCATTTTGCGCAAACAGCAGTTGACTGTGAATTGAAAATTTTGACATAATTGTAAATTTTAGTGATTATAAAAGTTGGTTTATACCTGATTAAATGTAAAAGCATGAGTAATTGAGGCAGATAAATGGCAAATCGAGGTGGAAAAGTGACAGAAACGGGACGATAAGTCATTTTTCCATGGTTAAAATCGTTCCTGACCCGGTAAAAGTCGTTCCCCACGCCGTAAAAATGACTCCCCGGTCCGTTAAAATGATTTTTCCACGGTAAAAATGATCCCCCGGATGGTAAAAATCGTTCCCCATCCGGTAGATCTGGTTCCCCTACCCGTAAATATCGTTGCCCACATGGTAAAAATGATTCCTTGAAGGTTATTTGCGATTCCCCGACATTCATTTGCGATTCCCCGGCATTCATTTTCGTTTCCCCATCGGTAGGCGTGAGTAATTGATGGTCATTTGCCATGCAAAGACGGGGTTTGTGTTAAAAGAAAGGGTAGGAATAGATGGTGCAACCGGGTTTTTATTTGCCCCGAATATAATTGCAGAAAATAGCGGACCATTTGCTAAAATATGAGGAACAAACTGCTTTACTAACTGATAAGTTTTGAATATAAAATAATGTGTGTTTAAACTAATACACGATTTAAGTTTGATTCATTTACTTCCCTTTGCCGGTATCTCATGGCCAGATTGGCACGTGCCCCCGGACTTTCAATGTCAATCAAAGTCAATTTTAGGCTTCAGTAATGAACCTCTCTGTAGAAGAAGCCAGTACTGATTCATATGTTATGATTTTTATTTCAATAGGTTCTCTCTCAAAAAAAGTGCTATGGCTTCTGTCATCATATCCTGGTTCTCCTTTTTTTGAAAACCATGTCCTTCATCTTTTGCAAGCATGTACCAGACAATTCCACCATTCTCCCGTATAGACTTCACCATTTGTTCTGATTCTGACGCAGGGACTCTCGGGTCATTTGCTCCCTGGATCACAAAAAGAGGAATAGTTATTTCGTTCACATGATTGGTTGGTGAAATTGACTCCAGGTATTCCCTCATCTTTGGGTCCCGTTCATCTCCATATTCAATCCTTCTCAGGTCCCTTCTGTATTCTTCCGTGTTCTCGAGAAAAGTCACAAAATTGCTGATACCGACAATATCAATCCCACACTTTAACTTATCGTTGTAGTTGAACATCGAAGACAGGACCATGTATCCACCATAGGATCCACCAAAAACCGCAATTTTTTCTCCATCAAAATCGGGGCTGTTCCGGATCCATTCGATAAGCTTACCAATGTCTTTTACAGAATTCTCCCTATTGAATTCATTGTCCAGCTTCAAATAGGTTTTCCCATAACCGGAAGATCCGCGTACATTGGGTGCGATCACAGCAATCCCCATCTCATTGACTAAAAAAGCATAAAATGATGAGAAATTTGGAACATGTTGTCCTTCCGGTCCTCCATGAATTGAGATCATTACAGGTAAATTCTCCTTTTCCCCTTGTGGCTTGTAGACAAATGCGGGAATCATTCGGGGTTTTCCGTCCACTTCATCAAACGTTTCATAGGTAATAAGTTCTGGTTTAGGAAACTTTGAAGTATTTAATCCACCTACTTCACTATAGGTCCACCTTGTGATTTTTTCAGATGCAAGATTCAAAGTATAAATGTCACCCGGAGTTTCTGTCGTATTGATAACCATCCCCAGCTGATCTCCGGCAGAATTGAACTTCAGAGAAGAGATTTGTCCAATGGGTAATGCTTTCACCGGTTGGTATTGATTGGAAGCCATGTCTAAGAGGTACAATCGACTAAATCCATTTTCATTTACAGTGAACGCAGCTTTTGTATTGTCTGAATTAGTGGTAAAACCATCGACATCCCATGGAATATCGGAGGTTAGAAAGTCGTATTTGCCTTTCTCCATATCATATTTGGCCAGGGTTGTGAATTCTCTTCCTTCATTCGTCAAAATGTAAGCGTTTTTTCCGCTTTTATCCCATGAACGGGCCATAAAAACGGCTTCACTTTCACTGTCATTGATTTGTGATAGCTCATTGCTGGAAAGGTAGAAAATGAATGAATTAGACCTCGTGCTGGACAAGTATTGAATGACGATCAGCTTATTATCATCAGGAGACCAGTCCGTCACTATCCAGTATCCACTTCCCCGATCAATTTTGATGGATGCTTCTTTAGGTGTTGCAATACTTGAAACATATATATCAAAATCTTTCTTATTTCTTCTGGTAGATGTAAATGCGAACTTGTCCCCTTTGTTCGACCAGTTCAGACCAAAATTTACGGATTCTCCGTCGCTAAGCATTTCTGAATTCCGGGTCTGCATGTCATACCAATAAATCTGAGCGAACTCATTTCCTCCAATGTCTTTGGTAAAAAGAAAGCCATTGTACTCTTCCATTGGACAGAATAGCCCATTTGATACGGGTTCGTCAAAGAAAGTAATCTGATTCCTGAAACCACCGGGGTCTTTAACGGAGTGAAGCTGGTTGGTATTCCCGAATCGAGTAGAGATCATAATACCTCTATCACCCGGTAGCCAATCCACAAGAGAAGCAGAACGAGTGTTTTGATATTGTTGAATTCGTTCCTTAATTTCTGCAGGAACTGCAGGGACATCCTCCAATACCATATTGCCTTCTTCTCTTCGCTCCTGGGCATAGGATAAAGTCGCAAACAGGATCAGAAAGCCCAGTATTTTCACGTTTAGATTTTTCATGGTTGTGATATTTAGTTGGGTTTATTTGTTGATTACATGCGACTAAACGACACCTTTCGTTAAGCCACCTTATACCACTATCACTTTTGAATAATTAAATTAATCATTCCAAAAAGCAATTAACAGCAACCATAGGATTTTGTACTGCCAAGTGGTTGTGATTTCTATGCCACAAAAGGGCAAGGAGTTTAGATCTCTGTGTAACTCCGTGCTCGCCTCCGTGTATCTCTGTGGAATAAAAACCTGGTGATCGTAAACTTTTCAAAATATCAGCTATACGAAAGAAGTCTTTAACACCCTACTTAATTTTAGTTGCAAAGCTATACTCACCAGAACCCGTTTCAACAACCCGACTTTCATCATCCTCATAAATAATTTTTATGTTATCCATATCAGATAGAGGGACACCATTTACCATAACTGAACTTTTGTCTACAGTAGGTATGTGAATTTCAGCAGATGTATTGGGAGGAATGGTGACGTTCATGTTTAATTGATCGCCTTCCTTCTTCCATTTTGAAATGATTTCTCCGTACATCGAATGGTGGCTGGCTGAGACATAATCCAATTGATTGTCAACCAGCGGGTCGATGATGATCTTTTTATAACCCGGATCTTTTGCATCGGTCTTTATACCGGCGACATAGGAATACAACCATTTGCCAACAGCGCCATAGGCATAGTGATTGAAGGAATTCATCCCGATATCCTGGAAAGAACCGTCGGGTTTTTGACCATCCCACCTTTCCCAGATGGTAGTGGCGCCCTGCGTGACTGGATAGAGCCATCCCGGATATTCTTTTCTGAACAGTAATTGAAAGGCCAGTTCAGGATATCCATTGTCTGATAATACCTGGCAGATGAGTGGTGTTCCCAAAAATCCCGTTGTGATGTGCCCGAATTTTTTGACATCCTTGGCGAGGTTATTTGCGGAGGCTTGTTTCAATTCCTCGGGGATCAAATCGAAAGCCAACGCAAGCACATAGGCTGTTTGCGTGTTAGGTGACAACCGGCCGGATGAGGTTACAAATTCTTTTTGGAAAGCCGTTTTAATTTTTTGCGCGAGGGATTTATATTCTTCAGATTCATCACTCTTACCAATTAATTCGGCACTTTTATAAAGCACTTCCGTAGAATAGTAAAAATATGCCGTTGCGATCAGGTCGGTATCGGTGTAGGCGCCAGGATAAGCAGAACTTGTAGAAGAATATGACAGCCAGTCACCAAAGTGAAACCCGGTGTTAAACAAATATTGATCGCCCGCCTGCTTTTTCATGTATTCCACCCAGCCTTTCATAGCAGGATATTGGGTTTCTAATATCCTTTGATCACCATAATTTTGATAGACAGTCCATGGAATTACCGTTACCGCATCCGCCCATCCGGTTGCTGCGCCGGCGGTTCCGCCAAATTCATTGGTCATACTCAGTATATCCGGGACCACATGCGGGATCCTGCCTTCTTTATCCTGGTCAGCTGCGACATCTTTCATCCACTTTGTAAAGAATGAGGCAACATCCATATTGAAGCAGGCCGTTGGCGCAAATGCCTGGGCATCGCCTGTCCAGCCAAGCCGTTCATCGCGTTGAGGACAGTCCGTCGGCACATCCAGAAAATTGCCTTTTAAACCCCAGACAATGTTATGTTGCAGCTGATTAACCAACGTATCGGAACATTCAAAATCTCCAATAGGTGTCATGGCCGAGTGGATCACTTTTCCGGTAAGGTCCTTCAAATCGATCTCACCTTCGAAATCTTCGACTTTCACATAGCGGAAACCCTGGAAAGTGAAATGTGGCTGATAGGTTTCCAGGCCCTTTCCACTAAAAATATACTGAACTTTCTGATCTGCTTTCCGCAGGTTGTCGATATAAAAATTACCATCCTTGTCCAGCACTTCCGCGTGAGTCAGTGTGATTTTAGAACCTTGCTTAGCTTTAAGCTTTATTTCCATCCAACCCACCATGTTTTGACCCAAGTCGAAAACCAATTCACCTTTGGGAGTAATTATTTTTTTAACAGGTTGAATGGTTTCTACGATTTGAACCGGAGGGCCATCCTGGGCGACTAAATTATTTTTATCAAAATCCGAAACGGAAACGCCCTTCCAATTTGAATCTTTATAACCTGTTTCGTCCCAACCGGTTAGTTCCAATCTCGCATCATAAAGTTCTCCATCGTAAATTTCTGATTTTAGAATGGGTCCTGTGGAGGATTTCCATGAATTATCTGATATGATTGCTTCTTCACCATTTTCATATTTAATGTGCAGTTGAAGGATAGCTGCCAATTTATCGCCGTAAATATTTGATTTTTCGTTCCATGCAAGTTGTCCCCGGTACCATCCATTTCCCAAAATCAATCCAATAGCATTTTTTCCTTTTTTCAACGCTTCGGTTACATCGTAAACCTGATATTGCAACCTCTTGAGGTAGCTGGTCCAACCCGGTGTGAACTGATCATCACTAATTTTCTCACCATTTATATGAAGCTGATAAAGTCCATGAGCGGACACATAGACTCTTGCATCTACGACTGGATTATCCAATGAAAATTCCTTTCGCAAATAAGGGCTGGGATTGGGAGTTGAATCGGATTCGATGGCATTCGGTTCAATCCATGAGGCTTGCCAATCGGAAGGACCGAGAAGTCCCATTTCGAAAAAAGTGGGTTCGCTCCATTCCGATTCATTGCCATGATTATCCCAGATTTTTACCTTCCAGTAGACCCTTTCTCGCGATTTCAGGGTTGGGCCACCGTAAATTACCTGGATAGATTGGTCGGACTGGACCTTATTCGTATTCCAAATAAACTGGCTCTCGTTTGAAAGACCCTCCAGGCTGTTCGCCGTAACAATTTGATAAGCCGTTTGGTGAGTGCCTGGTACATTGCTGATAATTTCCCAACTCAATCGTGGTTTGGTCTCATCAATACCTATGGGATTTATTTTGTATTCTGTTTTTAGGTTGGCTAAAGATAAATTTCCATTCGGAATCTGGTAAAATGCAATAGTGTTTTGAAAACCTGCCAATAAGGATAATAAAACAAAAGTCAGAGAATATTTTATGAAAGACATCGATAGTTAAAGGTTTGATTCCAACCAATTTATTCACTTTACTGTTTTTATGAAACAATTTTATCAACCTCTTCAAAAATTTCTTTGCAGACCTCCAACCTTGATGGTTACCAGGGCAAGTATAACAGTATTAAAAAACAGTTTATTAAATAGCTTATATTTTTTCATTAAATAATTATATTTTTTAATGTCATTAAACCGCAACCTTAATTTCATTTTTTCAACTGCTGCCGGCCGCACTTTTTATAAACCACCTTTTGACAAACATTAATATAGTAAGTAACGGGTTCTTTAATCTTGAACCCCCTTTCAACAGCAATTAAAAAAGAGAGAAAAATTCTCCCCTTCCATTGCTGTGTTTTTGATTAGCAGAATTTTTAAATTCGGAAATTAATTATGTAATCGGGATGTAGCGCAGCCCGGCAGTCCCGATAAACCTATTCGATATTCGGAGAGTAGCGCAGCCCGGCAGCGCACTACGTTCGGGACGTAGGGGTCGCGGGTTCGAATCCCGCTTCTCCGACAGATATCGGGATTCGGGACGAAGAGGCCGGGAGTTCGAATCTCCCCATCCTGACTTCATTTCTCAAAATTTCAAGAATGAAATAGGTATCAAATAAAAAGTGTGAGTATTCAATAATACTCACACCCCTTTAAAATATCTGTTATCTATCTAACCGTCCTATTAATAATACTCATAATTAGTTATTTCATTTCCCGAGTTTCCTGAAGCTGTACGGTTTATCGGAAAGCCAAGATCATTGAATTCATAGCTTATCTGATAGGTTAGATCTTCATCATTTTCTTCCACGCGATAGTAATTAGGAAGTAAGTTTTGCATTTTATCGTAGGGGAATGCTTCTGTCATAGGAAATGGGTTGCTTTTACCCTCCAGATAATCATATGTTTTGGTTGAGATTAAAATATAGTCATCAGAATTGTCGTCGGGTATATATGTTAATTGCTTGTAGATACTTCCGTGGTCAAAAAACAAATTGACAATCACGAAGCTTTCCAGGTAATCCCCATTTGATTGCCGGTGGTATATCGCCATTCCGCCAAGGTTTCCGGCTGGATCGTAGTCATAAAGATTATATGATTTGATCACGCCATTCTGGACTTTTTCTGATTTGATGATCTTTCCATTTTCCTGATAGAAGTATTCATCGATTCCCTCATGGCTGTTTATTTTTTCTATGAGTCCATTAGCCGAATAGTAATAAGTGTATGTTCCACTGGATAATCCGGGTGTTTCATTTTCCCAATGAACTTTGCTAATTCTTCCAAGTTCATCGTATTCATATGTCCTTTTGGCCCTCCAATTGCCACCAAAAGATTCATATGATTTTGGCTTGGAAATTAATTCGTCATCCAAAATGGATAATTCGAATGATAATGAAGTTCCTTTTTCAATACCGGAAAGAACTTCAGCTATTACAAAGCTAAAAGTTTTGTGGCCTTTTAATAAAGCGTCATTTACCGCCTGAACAGTAAAACTCAGGTTGTTAGCACCAATAGGAGCTTCCAACTCAATGATGCCATTTTCATCGAATGCAGGTTGCGTACTAAAAATTTCAGGGTCAAAATTTTCAGAAAGCTGGATAAGAACCTTTCCATTAGCCGGAACGGGTGAAGACAGGCTAATATTTACCGTAAGCCCTTCTGCATTATTTTCCACAAGATTTCCTGTTTCTGTTTCAAAATTGGCCGTTACCGGTGCTTCATCATCAGAAATTGTCATAGTAGTGGAAGCCTTTTCGCCAATCAAGTAACCTTGTGGGACGGTTGTTATTTCGAAAGAAACAGCTCTGGATTCGTCAAGTGTTTGATTATCCACGGCCTTTACTTTGAAAGAAGTTTTTGAAACGCCTTTTGAGAAGAGCACTTCAATTTGATCATCTTCAATATCCGGATTGGTTTGAAAATCTTCCAGGGAGTTTGTGGTTACTTCAATTTTGAGGATACCGTCTGTCGGGGCAGGTTTATTGAAATTTATAAATACATCCTGCCAATCGGCATTTTCAGAAAGCGTAAAATTGTCAGTCAATTGGACAACTACCGGAAAATCGGATGAGGGGTTTTCGTCCTGCTCATCATCACACGATATTAGGATGGCCATCACCATGATAACCATACCCAGATTCAATAGTTTTTTCATTGTTTAAGTAATAATTGGGTGTTTGATGTAGTAACATTTAATGGAGTTTTCTTTAAAAATCCAGGCTCTATATGGAGTCAACTTGGGCATGCAGATCGCTTTGTAGCAGAATTGCCGAACAGGCTGTGGCTAAAAGAAGCTTTTTGTTTTCGTCAAGACTTGGATCAAGCCATACTGTTCCTTTATTGATTATTTCCACAGCACCGATGACTTTTTCTCCCTCCTTGAATTCAAAACCAAGGATTTCCTTGCCAATGGTTTTTCCTTCCTGCAGCGTTCGAACAGGAAGAATGACAATTTCTTCATATTCATTGTTTGACAGAACCCCTACGTATTTACCGTCCTTTCTAAAATCATCAGGGTTAAGAATCAGAAGGTTCCAGCATTTGTTTTGGTTTTCATCCAGGATGTTGGAAGTGAAAACATCTTTGGTTTGAATGCCAAACGAAAAAAGATTGTCAGGGGAGTTATTGTTAACAAAACGATCTAATGGAATTTCTAAACCTTTTACCTTATTTGCACACAATGCTGTAAATGAATTCTTTTCATCATACATTGTGAAAGAGTATTTTTCATTAGCGCCTTCCAGACCGACCAAGAAGAAATCATATTTATAAGATTTTAGCCAGCCACGGGATACCTTGCTTGAATAAAATTTTCCGAATGAGATCTTTTGGTTCATTAACCAACCCTGACGACCTTGAACAGGCATTACTATTCCGCTGTTAATCAGCTGACTATCAACTGACATTCTAGGGGTGGTGCAGGCAAGCATGCCCAGCATAGCCCCTACCAAAAGTATTTTTTTCATACATTTAATATGGAAGTATTTGACAAGAATGAAGTGTACTCAATAATTCCCTATGTCAAACAGATCGAAATACGTTCAGGTTCATTTGAATGTTTTCGGTTTTTGAAAAACTTTTTATGAATGGGCAGAATAAGTTACAAATGAGAAATTATAGCCCCATTTTGGCCATGATAATTGCAAATCTCTTTATCAATATAGGATATGCTCAATATTGGTACGGCTACTCTTCAATGGATCATGCGGGGTTTAATGCCATGCATATCCAGCCTGCCTCCACCATAAACAGTCCATTTTTATTTGATATTCATGTGGTGGGTATTGAATCTTATTCCATCACACCGGAATATTTTCCATTGTCCATAAAAATATTAAAAGAGGATCCGGCTTTGTTTCTGGCTGAAAATCACAAACAGGTGGTTGGTGAGACGATCACTTTTCCAGGTTTCATATGGAGATTAGATAAGAAAAACGCAGTTGGTCTGGATATTAAATTGCGCTCTGTATTTGCGATTGATCCACTGGAATCTTCTTTGATTGATTTATTGACAGATTATCTTTTCCTGGGAGGTACCGAATCTATTCAGTCAGATGAGCAGCTTATTTCGCGATCTTCGGCTTGGCTGGAAGTTGGGTTTAATTATTCCAGGAACATAATCAAAAACAACCATCATGAACTGAATTTGGGAATAACCCCGAAGCTTTTTTTTGGGCAGGGTAGCGCTAACCTCCAAGTTGAAAATGTAAATATTGAACAAGATATTGACGCTGGAGTTGTGGATATTACCGGTCTGGTGGGCTTGCAATACAGCCAAACGATAGATGATTGGAAAGTCGATGAATATTCATTTTTGGGAAGAACCTCTGTAGCATTTTCCGGAGGCCTAGAATACATTTACAGACAAAGTCTGGATAGTGATCATAAATTTAAAGCTGGAGTTTCCGTTTTGGATCTGGGTAGGATGAAATATGAGCGCTCTATGTATGCAGGAACCTTTCAGGCTGATCATTTGTTGGTTGATGCTGAAACATTTGAGCAGGTTGATATCCTGAAAGCGTGGGCGGATCTGGTTCGTGGATTTTTTGATCGAATTCCGGATGAAGAAGAGAAATTGATCATCAATCTACCCTCCAAGCTGGGGTTGCAACTTGATTACCAAATAATACCTAAAGTTTACATTAATTTTTCTACCTATCTGGCAATTCAGCCTGACAAAAGTGACCTAAAAAACGCACCAAATTTTAATACTTACGTCCTTACACCGAGGTATGAAAGCGAAAAATATGGGATTGGCATTCCATTTATATTTGATGAATATCGGGGGTATTCAACGGGAGTCAGTGTTTTTTGGGGTCCGTTTTACCTGGGTTTGACTAACATATTTGGGTCAATCTTTTCTGAAGATGGTACCAACAACCTGGGAGGATACTTTGGTGTAAAGTTTAGCAAATTAAGTGCCCGGTGAAAACAATGTAGGTGTAGATCAATCAGCTTTGAGGGGTTGATCTTTTTGAATAGTTTGAATAGAAGGAGAAGGTATTTCCGTTTTTACCAAAGCCATCCTCTTTACTTTTTCTGCCACTTTCATAGCAATCGCTACAATGGTCAGGGTAGGATTAGCATGACTGGAAGTAGGAAAGACAGAACTGCTGGCTACAAATAGATTATTGACACCAAATACTTTGCAATCAGGGTCGACTACTCCATCTTTTTCCTGCTTTGCCATTCTGGTTGTGCCACTAGGATGATTGCCAACCACCATTTGTTTTTCTATCTCTTCTCTAAAATTTTCTTTATTATAATTCAGCTTTCCAAAACCACCATCTTCTAATTCTTTGTTGAGGATTTGATAAGCTCCTACAATAGTATCAATATCAATATCAAGGTATTGCCAATCAACAATAAGTTTTGGCAAGCCCAGGCGGTCTTTTTCATTTGACAGAGAAATTGTGCTATTGATATTAGGTGCTTGCTCAGCCTGAAAGAATATCGGATGCTCTTTTTGTTTATTTTCAATAAAGAGGCCTGGTAGCTTTCTTTGACCAGGGATATTGCCTTTGATATACTTCCCGGCTGTATTTAAAATACCAGGAAGATCTGAAGACAAATTATTAAGATGTTCTTTAACCGTATAAGTTCCGGTAAACTTCTGATTTTGAAAAAGATCACCATTTGGTCTGATCAATTCACGTAGTCGCCTAATCAAGTACTTCGCAGATAGGGCACCACTATTATGCTTTGGATCTTCAATGAAAGGATTATAATTGTGATTGGTAAAAGCTGCGAAATTTAATAAACCAAACTCTCTCTGAGCTTTTGATGAAAGGGTAAATCGTTTTCTACAGTAAATATTTTCTTTTGTCTTTTCATAGTCAAGGAAACATTTCGTCTTTGGATTTAACTTAATTGTCCCAAGTGTTCCGTAAATGTGGTCCATGTAAAACTTTCCCAAATGGCCGGAAAAATTACCAATTCCGTTGGAATGCTTCTCATTTGAAGATAATAATAGTTTAGTAGTATCTAAAGCGCCACTTGCAAGGATGAATAAATTTGACTTTACTTTTATTTGATTTCCTTCAAGTGATTGAACCGTTATGTCTTTTATGTTGTTACCATCTTCATTTACAGACAAATGAGTGCAATTTCCTTTCAGAATAACTTGAATATTTTTACTGTTAATTAAAACACGATTATAGTGCAAGCCAAAATTTACAGGAAGACTAAACCTTTCAAGGCTATTTGTTTGAACATATTCACTTTGAAATCCTTCGATCATTGATTTATTAGAATCGCCAAACACCTTTTTAGCATCGTACTCATATTCTCCGACCATTAAATATTTTTGAGCTCTTGAGTAATATGGATTTAATTCGTTCTTTAAGAATGGCCATCCGCTATGATCCACGAAATCTCTACTTTCAAAATCAATATCATCGAAGGATACGCAACGACCTCCCCAAACGGTCGTTTTTCCTCCCAGTTTTCTAAAGTGATATTTATTTAGTGGATAATGTGCATCATTGTTAACAATGCCTTCAGTTAGCTGCTGAGTTTCCAAATCAGTTTTTCTTCCGCCGGATTCAATTAAAATAATATCAAGTCCGGACTTTTCTAATTCCAGGGCTAAAGAAACTCCTGAAGCGCCTCCTCCTATAATACAAATAGAAGAATGCAATACGCTATCGCGATCGAATTGATTGGTGTTGGTTATCATCTCATTCCCGTTGAAAAAGTAGCGTAAACAAGTCAAACCGCTCAAAACTAAAAAATCCTCTCTTGTTTATGTACTTTACTAATATTATATTGCATTATATAAATATTTTCTCAAATATTAAAGTAACTTTTACTTTTATTTTTAACATGAGGGTAATTTTCTTTATCTGCTCAGTGACTATTGAAGGAAAATAAAAGATAATCGCGTCAATCTATTTATGCTTTATATTGTAATACCAGTACACAACAGAAGGGAGATGACAAAGGAATGCCTGTTGTCATTGCAAAATCAAACCGTAAAGAACTTTAAAATCATAATTGTAGATGATGGCTCTACAGATGGCACATCTGAAATGATTAAAAGTGAGTTTCCGGAGGTAATTTTATTAAATGGTGATGGGAATCTTTTCTGGACTGCGGCAACCAATCTGGGTGTTCGATATGCAATGAATCATCAGGCAACTTACATTATGACTTTGAATGACGATACAATTCCGTTTGAAGATTTTATTGAAAAAATGCACTACTGGACTTCAAAGAGGAAGAATGCTTTGTTGGGGGCTCTTTCTCTTGACATTAGTAGCAAAAAACCAATCTACGGAGGAGCTATAAATGACTGGAAATGGAATAAAATAAAGTACTTATTAGATGAAATTGAAGAAAATGACCAACATGGAATTCACAGAGTGACTCATTTTCCCGGAAGAGGATTGTTCATTCCTGTTCAAGTTTTTGAGAAAATCGGTCTATTTGCTGAAAAGGTTCTCCCTCATTGCACAGCTGATTATGATTTTACACAAAGAGCTACCAGAAAAGGATTTGAAATATATTGCAATTACGATGCTAAATTATACATGTATCCTGAGGAGAATGCAGATTTTCACAACAGAAAGAAAAAAAGCCTGAATGGATACTACTATCATTTATTCGGTATGAAAGGTGGCGGAAATCTAAAAACTTTTACTACATATGCCCTCCGCAATTGTCCACCCAAATACTTACCATACTTTTTATTAAGTGGGTACTTTAGAAGAATTTTTGGATATTTTGTCAAATAAGTTCCTTTACTTATTGAAAAGCGTACTCAAATTATAAATCTTCGCTTAATAAAAACCCACACCCCTTTTCTTTCAATTCAGACTTTACCTTATTGTAGTCGTCCGGATTCCATGGTTTTGTGGCGTCCTCGATCATGTAGCATTTGAAACCTTCCTTTAGAGCATCCTTAATAGAAAAATAAACACAGATATCTGCTGCCAGGCCACAGAAATACAACTCTACAGCATCTCGTTCACGTAAAAATCCTGCCAGTCCTGTGCTTTTCAAATGACCATTATCATAAAAACCACTATAGCTATCTATTTCCGTATCCATTCCTTTACGAATAATTGCTTCCACATTTGTTAAATCAAGATCCTTGTGAAATTCGGCACCTTTGCTGTTTTGGATGCAATGGTCTGGCCATAGTATTTGATCCTGGTCCCGCAGTATTATTTTATCAAACTCCTTTTTGCCGGAGTGATTGGAAGCAAAACTTTTGTGATCCTTTGGATGCCAGTCCTGTGTGGCTACAAACAAATCAAATTCCTTGATTATTTTATTGACGACTGGTATGATTTGATCACCTTCTTTGACTTCCAATGCGCCGCCTGGAAGAAAATCATATTGAATATCTATCAAGATAAGGGTTTTCATAGTAATTTATGATTTTTTGTATTCCTCTTTCAATTCATCGCGTTGATTCATCAAAATGGTACTGATTCCTACTTTGTATACGTGTGGGTTATCAAATCTTTTAAATTCCTGCGGCAAAAGAGATAACCTTTCCCTTCGATAATCAGAAATGTCTTTCAAAGATTTCTTATCAATTAAAACCTTCCCATTCTCCATGACCTTCTTTAAAATGGGTTCAGAATTCAATCCTTTAAGTGATATTTTCTTGTCAGCTTCAAATGGATGATGCATCTTATCCAGACCCTTTTCATGTCGCAAAGTGATAGCATCCGCACCATAAAATTGACCTTCGCCATTGAAAATTCGAAAGACCTGCTTTTTATCAGGAAGAGAGGTCTTATTGATATTCTCCGACAACTTTATCCTTGGCTTTCCATTAAAATGACAAAGCTTATAAACCCCGTCCAGTGCAGCATCGGGTTGGCCGGTAACGAGGTTTGTACCAACTCCAAAGAGATCTATAGGGGCTTTTTGTTCAATCAGACTTTTAATGACGTATTCATCCAATTGATTGGAAGCAGCGATTTTAACATCAGACAACCCAGCGTCATTCAGCATTTCTCTTGACTTTTTTGCCAGGTATGCCAGATCTCCGCTATCTAATCGAATACCTTTTAGTCTTTGCCCTCTTTCTTCCATTTCTCGAGCAACTTTTATTGCATTGGGGATACCACTTTTCAGCGTATCGTAGGTATCGACCAGCAGCACGCTATTTTCTGACATATTTTCTGCAAAATGTCTAAATGCGGTTAGTTCATCATCATAACTTTGAATGAAGGAATGAGCCATTGTCCCTGAAACATCCGTTTGATTGTCTTTTGCTGATATAACGTTGCTGGTGGCACTGAAGCCACCAATAATTGCTGCACGGCTGGCTTGATATCCACCTAACCCCTGAGATCTTCTCAATCCAAAATCTATGAGCGAGCCTTCCGGAGCCTGATAGGACATTCGACAGGCCTTTGTTGCGATGAGTGATTGAAAATTGAGTGTATTGAGTAAAACTGTCTCGATAATTTGCGCTTCGATTATGTCAGCTTCCACCTGCAAAACAGGCCTGGTAGGAAAAACAATATCACCTTCATTTGATGAGTATATCGTCCCGCGAAATGAGAAATCTTTTAAATATTGAATGAAATCTTTGTTTAGCCCGCAATCAGAGAGAAATTCCAGATCATCTTTGCTGAACTTTAAATTTTGTAGAATCTCTAGTAAGTCGTACAAGCCAGCAAAAACAACATACCCTCCGCCAAATGGAATTTTTCTGAAGAAATAATCAAACACTGCTTTCTGATTGGAATGACCTTTTAAGAAATAGACCTGGCTCATTGTAAGCTGATAATAGTCCGTATAGGTGCCGGTAATGTTTGCGAAAGAATTCATTTTTGATTGATTAGTTCATTAATTCTCTTTCAATCAGAGCTTTTTGGAGTGGTAGAGGCTCTTGTGAGCAATATTGAAAGTATAAGTTATAGGATTAATTGACAACATCAAATGCGACGGTTACAGATCGATGAACCGATAGACAGAAATTTTTTCAATTCTATTTTACTACTGACATACTGCTGTCACTCTCAGGGTTTTTCTTTGAATAGAAGTTTAAAAGTATTCATCAAAAACAAAGAAATCATGGAAAAAAACACCATTCAATCTACAGCTAGCATCATGACAAATGACGAATTATTGGAACATTGGCTGGGACATCGCCGGCTTACACGAAGAGTCATTGAAGCCTTTCCGGAGGATAAATTATTTGACTATTCCATTGGTGGAATGCGACCGTTTTCCGAGCTGGCTTTAGAAATGATTAAAATGGCCGGCCCGGGTATAAACGGTATCATTTCAGGCAAATGGGTAGAATTTGGTGGTCTGGAACCATTTTCACGTAAAAAGGATCCATCCACAAAAGCCGATCTACTGGAGTTATGGGATGAAGTAACCGAGTATATCAACAGGTATTGGCCCGAAATACCCTCTGATCGCTTTCATGACAAAGAATTGGCATTCGGTCAATATGAGGGGACAATCCTGAGCTTTATCTTCTATTTTGTTGACAATGAAATCCATCATCGCGGACAAGGATACGTCTATTTGCGATCTCTTGGCATAGAGCCTCCGTATTTTTGGGAGCGGGAATGATCAAAAATGTTTTGACAAACCAATCATATAACCTAGCTGATAGCCTGATCAATATTTGGTCGGGCTTTTTTCTATTGCCTTGTATCTTGTTTTCTAAATGCCAGTAATTGACAAAAAGAGAATTAAAATCGATAGTATTTACACAATCGATTGCGTAAACATAATATCTTGACTATTTTAGACCTTAGACTAGCAAACACCTAAGTTTTTTAGATATAGAGAATATTTGAACTTTTAGAAATTGATAAAGACATTGCGATGAAAAACACTTTACCACATTTATTTTTAACACTAGTAATATTTTGTTTAATAAGTTTTACCCTGGCAGCACAGGATGCTGCATTCCTTGTAGAGGCGGAATCCGGAACACCTGGCGGTGAATATTCTGAAGTTGAGGAAGATGGGGTTACTTTTATGACAGTATCCACTGACCTGGTCAATGCTGGCAACCCGGGAAACGAAGCAAGGATTATTACCTTTTCCATCACGTTTCCTGCTTCGGGCACTTATGATTTATATGGTAGGATTAGGGTTGGTTCGTCAGCCGCTGATGACGATAGTTTCTTTTATGCGAGTGGATTAGGGGAGAAATTGTCTGACTCCGATGACGATTGGATTACCATCAATAACATTGCCACCGGAGGATTTACCAATGAAGATGATTTTGTCACTGGTGAAGGGACAGCACCAACTGAAACCTGGAAATGGATCAATCTCTCTGAATTTACCGGTCAGGAAACACCCGTTTCATTTACTGTGGAAGAAGGTTTATTGACTCAAACATTCCAGATCGGAGGTAGAGAGGATGGTTTTGATATTGATAAGTTCGCTTTTGGCAATGCTGATTTGTATTACACCATTAGCAATCTTGAAAATGGGGAAACCGGTTCAACGGAATTGCCCGACCCGGATGCTACACCACCAATTGCAGAAGGACAAAGTAAATTCATCGGTAGTGCTTACAGCAATCAGCAAGCTCCTGGGTTTACAAACTATTGGAACCAGGTCACGCCTGAAAACGATGGAAAGTGGGGAAGCGCCGAACCTCAAAGGGATGTGTTCAATTGGGGTGGCCTCGATGCCGCCTATAACCTTGCAAAGGATAATAACATGCCGTTTAAGTTGCATGTTTTGATCTGGGGAAACCAACAACCTGCATGGATTGAGGACCTAACCCCCGCCGAACAGCTGGAAGAAATCGAGGAATGGTTTGATACGCTTGCGACCCGGTATCCTGAGATCGATTTTGTAGAAGTGGTCAATGAACCACTTCATGATCCAC
>JGI12532J12843_1000220_pt1 | contig 19753 bp, 21 predicted proteins | sample TtaePargueraPR_6_FD_12843 | JGI IMG/M metagenome (IMG submission 12843)
TATCGGCAGGTCTCAATTCGATGCGCCAGAGATTGACGGGGAAGTGTATGTGTCTCGTGTCGTCACGGACATAGGTGAAATTCGCAAGGTGAAGATTACACATGCTTATGAATTTGACTTGTCCGGGGAGGGAGTGCCGGTATGAACCTGGCCAACCGCATTACGCTGGCACGTATTTTTTTGGTACCGGTCATTATGTTTTTCTTGCTGGTCCGATTAGACTTGCCGAAGATTACATTCGCGGATTTTACGATTACGTATAATCAAATTATCGCAACGCTGATCTTCATTCTTGCTGCCAGTACGGATGGATTGGACGGGTACATCGCTCGCAAGAACAAGATCGTAACGAACTTGGGCAAGCTGCTTGATCCTTTGGCGGATAAGCTGCTGATCGCAGCTGTGCTCATTTCACTTGTAGACATGGGTAAGCTGGATGCGTGGATTGCGATTGTCATCATTAGCCGTGAATTTGCTGTCACCGGATTGCGGCAAATTGCGCTGCTTGACGGTCGTGTTATGGCTGCGAGCAAGTGGGGAAAGTGGAAGACTGCCATTCAGATCACGGCAATCATCGCACTGTTGCTGAACAATTTCCCGTTCACGTTCATCGGGGTGCCGTTCGATATTATTTCGAGCTGGCTTGCTGCAGTGATTACGATTTACTCTGGGATTGATTATTTTGTCAAGAATAAGCAAGTTATTCATCTGCCGCGCAAAAAAGACGACAAGAACAACGGCTCGGAAGAAAGTAAAGCTTGAGGTGCTTTGATTCCGGCACACGGTAATGGCGCCGAAGTCTTGCCGTCATTTTTCTGGTCGGAGTCAGGTAAGCCTGTAAGTTCGCATCATTTAGGCAATTGAAATTGACGTGTGTTCGTACGTGCTGGCCGGTCTGCAACGATGCTCTGACATGTTGGCTGTCTGTTGCTTAGGAGCCGTCGGTACAGCCTGTGAAGAACGCATGGAGCTGCTTGTCGGTTCAGCCTGCGATTTTTCGCAGGTTGTTTTTTTCTTCGGGTGGCTTCTCAGTCGCTGTTTCGATGGATGCAAGGAAGCAACTGGATGGAGTAGGAAGTGGCAGGAGTAGAAGTAATTGGGTGGTGTTAGAAACAGCCAGAGTAGAAAAGCATCTGAACGAAATCCGAAGCGACGCTAACGGAAATCAGGAACACCTATTTTACTTATTTAGAGGCGAAACTAATTTTAACGGAAATGAGCGACTCTTATCGGTGGAATTTGGTTGTTTGGCAGGTGGTTTGGCAGCGCTAAGGGGTCAGGATTTCCGTTAGTATCGGAAATGGGCGAAAAATGGGCGAATAGCGTCTGTCAGTTCCGTTAGCGTTCGAGCTGTGCAGCAGTGTGTTGCAACTCGGATCTCGATTCGAGTTGTTCGGTGGCTGGACGTCGCGGGTCGGGTTTGGATTCGAGCTGTTCAGTGGCTGGGATCGTTGCGGGTTGGAAAATTGTTCGAGCTGGCGATGCAAGTTGGATCTCGCTCGAGCTGATCGGTGATAGGGTGTGCTGCAAGTTCATCTTGTTCGAGATGGTGGGAGATGAAGTTGCATCTGAAAGGGAGGGCCATGATGATGGACAAAACATTGGCATCTGCGGAGATTATTGCGGTTGGCACTGAGCTGCTGCTCGGGCAAATTACGAATACGAATGCACAGTATTTGTCTACAGCACTTGCCGGACTTGGCTTGAATGTATATCGGCATACTGTGGTTGGCGATAATTTGGCACGCATACGTGAAGCGTTGGAGGAGGCTGCTGCTCGGGCAGATCTGTTAATTGTAACAGGCGGGCTTGGTCCAACGCAGGACGACGTTACTAGAATTGCGGCTGCCGATTTTTTAGGTGAGTCTGTAGAGATGGACGAGCAGGGATTGGCGAAGATCGAGACGTATTTCCGTGAGCGAGGTCTTGTGATGGCGGAGAGCAATGCCCGGCAAGCATGGACGATCTCCGGTGCAGACACACTTCCGAATGATACGGGTATGGCGGTAGGCAGCGCCTATGCCGGCGAGCGATGCGCGCTCATTGTGCTGCCTGGTCCGCCGCGCGAGCTGAAGCCGATGTTCACCCGCTATGCGGTGCCGTGGCTGCTAGAGCGCATGGGCAGCGTACAGCCGCTCTATTCGCGCATGCTGCGGTTCGCCGGCATCGGCGAGTCGAACCTCGAGAAGCAGCTTCTCGACCTCATAGACGGCCAACAGGACCCGACACTAGCTCCGTATGCCAAGGAGGGCGAGGTTATGCTCCGCGTGACGACTCGGGCAGCGAGTGAACTAGAGGCGGAGGCGAAGCTTGCGCCGGTGCTGCGGGAAATTCGCGCGCGTGTCGGTCAGCATCTGTATGCGGAGACGGATATCCCGTTGGAGCAAGCGGTATCCGAGCTGCTGCTTGCGAGAGGCGAGCGGCTGTCGGCAGCAGAGAGCTGTACGGGCGGCAAGCTGAGTGATCTGCTCACGAATGTGTCGGGTAGCTCACGCTTTTTCGCCGGCTCAGTCATCTGCTACACGAATGCAGTGAAGCAGCAGCAGTTGCATGTCCCGGCTGCATGGCTGGAGCCTGCGCCGGGACCAGAGCATGCAGATACAGGTGAGCCGCCGTACGGTGCGGTCAGCGCGCGTACAGCTGAGCGCTTGGCGGAACAAGCAGCGGCGGTGATGGACTCGGATTGGGCGCTCGCCCTTACCGGCGCTGCCGGACCCGATCCGGCGGAAGGTCATCCGCCGGGCACGGTCTATATTGCACTCGCCAGACGAGGCGAGCGCGCAGTCGCTGAGAAGCTGCTGCTGACCGGTGATCGGGATATGATTAAGTTGAAGGCATGCAAGCAAGCGTTATTTTTTCTGTGGAAGCGATTGGTTCAGGGTTGATTTCTTGGACGTATTGCACTATACTATGAGTATACGGAAGAACCGTGACAAAGCTGAACTTACCTTTGTTGCGGTTTTATTTTGAACCTTTAATCGAATGTATGTTCGATTACGGGCGCAATTGTTCCATTATATTGAGCGAAGGATGTGAGTTTCTTGACGGACCGTCGCGCAGCATTGGATATGGCGTTACGCAACATTGAGAAGCAATTTGGCAAGGGATCGATTATGAAGCTTGGGGAATCTACCCATATGCAGGTGGAGACTGTGTCGAGCGGCGCGCTCGCCCTAGATATTGCTCTAGGTGTAGGCGGCTTTCCACGGGGCCGAATTATTGAAGTGTACGGACCGGAATCGTCCGGTAAGACGACCGTCTCGCTGCATGCGATTGCTGAGGCACAGAGGGCGGGCGGACAAGCCGCCTTTATCGATGCGGAGCATGCGCTTGATCCGGTATATGCCGGCAAGCTTGGTGTGAACATCGACGAGCTGCTGCTCGCTCAGCCAGACACAGGCGAGCAAGGACTGGAGATCGCTGAGGCGTTGGTGCGCAGCGGTGCGGTAGACATTATCGTCATCGACTCTGTTGCAGCACTTGTGCCGAAGGCTGAGATCGAGGGCGAGATGGGTGATTCCCATGTCGGCTTGCAGGCACGGTTGATGTCGCAGGCGCTGCGTAAGCTGTCCGGTGCGATCAGCAAGTCGAAGACGATCGCGATCTTCATCAACCAGCTGCGGGAGAAGGTCGGCATTATGTTCGGCAATCCCGAGACTACGCCAGGCGGTCGTGCGCTGAAGTTCTACTCCACGGTACGCCTTGACGTACGCCGTGTAGAGTCGATTAAGCAGGGCAATGATATCGTCGGCAATCGGACACGAATTAAGGTCGTTAAGAATAAGGTAGCGCCGCCGTTCAAGCAAGCGGATGTCGATATTATGTACGGCGAAGGGATATCGAAGGAAGGCAGCATTATCGATATCGGTGTCGAGATGGACATTGTGAATAAGAGCGGAGCCTGGTTCTCTTATGAAGGTGAGCGGCTCGGTCAAGGACGCGAGAACGCCAAGCAGTTCTTGAAGGACAATCCGGAAGTATCGAAGACGATCGAGACGAAGATTCGCGAAGCTGTCAGCTTGATTCCGCAGCAGGGAGAACCGGATGTAGACGATGCGGAAGAGGAAGATCTGCTATTGTCTGAACAATAATTTTCCATATTAAGGATATTGGCGTCTCTTCGGGGACGCCTTTTTGCCATGTATGGTGATCGATGCATGACAGATATGCGGTGACAGGGCACGCAGGAAGATGAAGCCAGCTTCGTTATGCTCACTGACCAAGAAGCAGCGGCATCTGTGGAGGGGATAGGCATGAACAGCTCAGGTTATACGATTACAGCCGTGTCAGCGGACGATAAGCTGCACGGGCAATATAGTGTGTATTTGGACGACGGTCGTCAGCTAGACGTTCATGAGGACGTACTCGTGAAGTACCGATTGCTCAAGGGCGAGACACTAGACGAGTCGACCATTGCCCACATCAAGCAGGAGGAGTCTGCTCAGGAAGCGATTCAGCAGGCGATACGCTGGCTGTCCGTGCGTGCCCGTTCAGAGCACGAGCTCGTGCAAGGATTGAGGCAGAAGGGCTACGCGCCGAAGATCATTCAGCAAGCGATGAGCCGCTGCCGCGAGCTGGGCATGATGGATGACCGAGCTTTCGCCGCACAGCTGTCTTCACATCGTACCCGCATCCAGCGCAAGGGGCGGCGGCTCATTGAGCAGGAGCTGAAGCAGCGCGGTGTGGAGCAAGAGGATATTGTCCATGCTCTGGCAGAGACGAATGCCCAGCAAGAACGGGACAACGCGCTGAATTGGATTCGTAAGAAGTGGCCTTCCTTGAAGGGAGAGAGCAGAGCTAAGCGACAGAAGATGATGGCATTTCTATACCGCAAGGGCTTCGATACCGATGTCATTCGAGACAGCTTGCGAACATATGCTGAGGAAGCAGAAGAGGTTGATTCGCTAGATTCGGAATTTGAATTCGACGAATAAGCAGCGCATGCACGCTTCGACAATTTTCAGCCATTCAACGCCCGCACGATTGGGCTTGTGTGCTGTGTTGGCAAATAACCCTTTTCATTCATCTTGACAATCTGAATTTACAAAAGATACAATATGTAAGTACTTCTATTCACATTATTGTGCTGGAAGTCCCTGCAGCTTGAACGGTCTGCAGGTATTCTTTCGCCCATTATTGAACATTCGCCTGCATCTATGAATTTCCGACAAGGTTCATGCTTGACGATTGTCGGTGCGGCATCAAGAAGCAGCATCTTACTGGTGACTTGGCGAATGGACGCATGACATGCGCAACACAATGTAATTAAATGGAATTTGAAAACCAAAGCTTTATGATGACAACCAACACATTCGCGATTGCTGCAGCAGAGCAGCGAATGACGAGGAGGTGAGCAGGTGGATCCAATCATCGTGCTCTTGATTGTTCTCGTAGTTGGCGCTTTATGCTTTGGGATTGGTTATTTTATCCGGAAGTCCCTTGCCGAGGCGAAGATTACAAGTGCGGAAGCGAAGGCTGAGCAGATTGTCGAGCAGAGCCGCAAGGATGCTGATGCGCTGAAGAAAGAAACGATCGTCGAGGCTAAAGACGAGGTTCATAAACTCCGGGCTGAGGCTGAGCGAGACATTCGCGACCGTCGTAATGAGGTGCAGCGTCTCGAAAGGCGATTGCTTCAGAAAGAGGAATCGCTGGATAAGAAAATAGAATCTTTGGAGCGTAAAGAAGAGAAGGTTGCCAACAAAGAGAAACGAATCGAAGAGACACAAGAACAAATCGATGACATTTACCGCAAGCAAGTAACGGAATTGGAACGGATTTCAGGTCTTACGACCGAAGACGCTCGCAAGATCATTCTGGGCAACGTGGAGCAGGAAGTGCGCCACGAGACTGCACAGCTTATCAAGGATTTGGAGCAGCGGGCGAAGGAGGAGGCGGACAAGCGCGCGCGTGACATCGTGTCACTAGCGATTCAGCGTTGTGCTGCCGACCACGTCGCCGAAACAACGGTTTCAGTCGTTGCGTTGCCGAATGAAGAGATGAAGGGCCGTATTATCGGTCGGGAAGGTCGTAATATCCGTGCACTCGAAACGTTGACAGGCATCGATCTCATCATTGACGATACACCGGAAGCGGTTATTCTGTCAGGATTTGATCCGATTCGCAGGGAGATTGCGCGCACAGCGCTTGAGAAGCTAGTAGCTGACGGTCGCATCCATCCGGCGCGAATTGAGGAAATGGTCGAGAAGTCGCGCAAGGAAGTGGATGAGCGCATTCGCGAATACGGTGAGCAAGCGACCTTCGAAATCGGTGTGCACGGACTGCATCCGGATTTGATCAAGATTCTAGGTCGTCTGCGCTTCCGTACTAGCTACGGTCAGAACGTATTGAAGCATTCGCTCGAGGTCGCACATTTGGCAGGGTTGATGGCTGGGGAATTGGGCGAAGACATCACACTGGCCAAGCGTGCAGGTCTCTTGCATGATATCGGCAAGGCGCTCGATCATGAAGTCGAGGGCTCACATGTGGAGATTGGTGTGGAAATTGGCAAGCGGTACAAGGAGCATCCTGTTGTTGTTAACAGCATTGCTTCCCACCATGGCGACACGGAGGCAACATCGGTTATCGCTGTGCTGGTAGGTGCCGCAGATGCCTTGTCAGCCGCACGCCCTGGCGCAAGACGCGAAACATTGGAAACGTACATCAAGCGCTTGGAGAAGCTCGAAGAGATTTCCGAATCGTTCGATGGCGTTGACAAGTCGTACGCGATACAAGCCGGTCGAGAGCTGCGCGTCATGGTAACACCGGAGAAGATCGACGATGCAGAAGCGTTCCGCCTGGCCCGTGACATTACGAAGCGGATCGAAGGCGAGCTCGATTATCCGGGTCATATCAAAGTGACAGTAATCCGGGAAACCCGGGCTGTCGAATATGCCAAATAAGCATACACCATCGGCAGCAATGCCGTACCATGCTAGCAGGAAAAGTGGCCTTTGGCCACTTTTTTCTGCATCTGGTGGTGTTATACATGCTGAGCTGAAATCGGACTATAGTCGGTCAACATACAAGGAGGAATGAATCATCAAGGTTTTATTTATCGGTGATGTCGTAGGCGCTGCGGGAAGAGAAGCGGTGCGCCGTATGCTTCCGGCGTTGAAGCAGAAGCATCAGCCGGATTTCGTACTGGTGAATGCTGAGAATGCTGCAGGAGGCAAAGGTTTGACGGAAGCGCTGGCAAGAGAATTGTACAACTGGGGCGCGGACGGACTCACAATGGGCAATCATACATGGGACAATAAGGACATCTTCCAGTTCATTGATGACGAGAACCGGCTTGTCCGTCCGGCGAACTTCCCCCCAGGTACGCCTGGCCAAGGGATGATGGTATTGAAGAACCGGGGGAAGTCACTCGCGGTCATCAATATGCAAGGGCGAACGTTCATGCCGCCGCTCGATTGTCCGTTTCGCACGATGGATGCGTTGTTGGAGGAGCTTGGCAATGAGACGCGCTGTGTGTTCGTTGATTTCCATGCGGAGGCGACGAGTGAGAAGATTGCGATGGGCTGGTATTTGGACGGTCGTGCGTCTGTCGTGGTCGGTACACATACGCATGTGCAGACCCATGATGAGCAAGTACTGCCAGGCGGTACTGCTTATGTAACGGATGTGGGCATGTGCGGATCAAGCGCCGGTATACTTGGCATGGAAAAGGAGGCAGTGATGCACCGTTTCCTGACTGGACTTCCTGCTCGGTTCACATCGGATACTGGTCCATGGCAATTTCACGCCGTTCTGACGGAGATTGATGAGACAACCGGCAAGGCGACGCAGATTCGATTAATACGCATGCGGGAAGACGAATTTATTTACGAGTAGAAGCGCTTTCTTGAAGGAATTATCTCAGGGACCCCCGAATAAGTATAGATACTGGAATCCAAACACTCATCATTCCCTGGGAGGTACTTTTCATGGAAGTATTGAAAGTTTCCGGTAAATCAAATCCGAATTCTGTTGCTGGCGCATTGGCTGGCGTGTTGCGTGAGCGGGGAAGCGCTGAATTGCAAGCGATCGGCGCAGGCGCACTGAATCAAGCGATCAAAGCTGTAGCTATCGCCCGGGGGTTCGTCGCTCCCAGCGGTGTGGATTTAATCTGTATTCCCGCATTTACGGATATCGTAATTGATGGGGAAGACCGCACAGCGATCAAGCTGATTGTGGAACCGAGATAACTGGTATAGATAGTTTGCCGTGAAGTGCCTGTTTACTTGGTGAACAGGTTTTTTTCTTTTGCCTATTGTCGAGAAGGGAGGCGGTTAGATCGGATGCGAATATGGGATGGTCACTGCGACGTGTTGATGAAGCTTATGGATCAGCCTGGGTTGACCTTCGATGCGGTCAGTCTGGATGTGAATCGCGCTCGATTACGGAGCGGCGGTGTTCGGATGCAGACGTTCGCGATATTTCTGTGTGATCGGAAGCCGAAGCCTACGATGGATGATTGCTTGGAGGCGGTCCGGCTGTTCCAGGATCAGATTGCAGCAACGCCGACTTACATGACCATTCGTTCCAAGCAAGATGTGGCAAGTCTGGAAGACAACTCGCAGCTGACGGGAGTGATGCTTACACTCGAAGGCGCGGATGTCTTAGAGGGACGTACAGCTTATCTGCGGGCTTTGTTCGACCTTGGTGTGCGTGCAGTAGGATTGACATGGAACTATGCAAATTGGGCGGCTGACGGCGTCAGAGAGCCGCGGCAAGGCGGTCTGACGGTGAAGGGGAAGAAGTTTGTACGCGAATGCAATCAATTGGGTATGATATTGGATGTCTCTCATTTGACAGAAACCGGCTTCTGGGAGCTGAGCGAAATAAGTCAACGGCCGTTCTATGCCTCGCATTCGAACGCTTACGCGATCTGTCCGCACCCGCGCAATTTGAAGAACGATCAGATTGAAGCGCTGTTTCGGCAGGGCGGCATTATGGGGTTGACCTTCGTACCGTATTTCTTGCGCAAGGGAAGCGGAGCGACGATCGATGATGTGCTGCGTCATGTGGATCATGTGTGCGGACTCGGCGGGGAACGGCAGCTGACATTCGGCTCTGACTTCGACGGAATTAAGGAATGGGTGCTCGGATTGGAGCACGCTGGCTGTTACCCTCAGCTTGTCGAAGCGTTGCTGTGCAGATACAGCGAAAAGCAAGTGAGGGGTTTTTTATGGGAAAATGCACGACAATTTTACAGTACCTCCTTGCCGGAAGCGTAGCTTGTCAAACTGATTATGTGAACGAAGCCTTGTCACGCAAGGGGTTGAACGATCGTAATCACAATATGGACATGAATCGTTCTCAAAGACAGAACGATATGATCGAAAAGTTCTATGTGTTCAAGCGGGAAATGCGCTTGCAATTTGTCGAACGACATCTTAATATGGATGATGACATTGAAAAGATTTTTTTATCAGCTACGGTTTCAGCACTTATTTTAGCACCGTTTGGTCTACACTAGGTCTAAACGGATGTGGATCTAAACGATCGATCATTAAAGGAGTGGACGTTGTGATTAGCCAGTTGTCATGGAAGATCGGTGGACAGCAAGGCGAGGGGCTTGAGAGTACAGACCGGATCTTCTCCAACGCTTTGAACAGAGAAGGCTATTATTTGTACGGTTATCGGCATTTCTCCTCCCGGATCAAGGGGGGGCATACGAACAATAAAATCCGGATCAGTACGAAGCCGATTCGTGCGATTTCCGATGATTTGGATATTCTGGTCGCATTCGATCAGGAGACGATTGACTTGAACGCTTACGAGCTGCGCAAGGGTGGCGTAGTGATTGCTGACGCTAAGTTCAATCCGGAACTTCCGGAAGGAATCGATGCTCGGCTATTTGATGTGCCGTTCACGGCGATTGCTGAGGAGCTCGGCACTTCACTGATGAAGAACATGGTTGCAACAGGTGCCTCCGCAGCAGTGCTTGGCATCGATGTTGGCATTGTGCAGAAGGTAGTGGAGGAAGAATTCAGCCGCAAGGGCGCAGCAGTTGTGGAGAAGAACTGCCAAGCTGTTGCTCGAGGCGCGCAATACATTCTGGATACTTCAGAAATCTCATTGGACGGATTCAAGCTTGAACCTGGCGACGGGGAGGGCCGCTTGTTCGTCATCGGCAACGATGCGATCGGTCTCGGCGCGCTTACAGCGGGCTGCCGATTCATGCCTGCTTATCCGATCACACCGGCATCTGAAATTATGGAGTACTTAATCAAGCGTCTGCCGAATTATGGCGGTACCGTTATTCAAACAGAAGATGAGATCGCAGCTGTTACGATGGCCATCGGTGCCAATTACGGCGGTGTGCGTGCATTGACAGCATCGGCTGGTCCGGGTCTGTCCTTGATGATGGAAGCAATTGGTCTATCCGGCATGACGGAGACACCGGTAGTCGTTGTGGATACGCAGCGCGGTGGACCGAGCACAGGCTTGCCGACGAAGCAGGAGCAGAGCGATCTGAACGCGATGATCTACGGTACGCACGGTGAAATTCCGAAGATTGTATTAGCGCCTAGCACGGTCGAAGAATGCTTCTATGACGCAGTGGAAGCATTCAATCTGGCAGAGAAGTACCAATGTCCAGTCATTCTGTTGATTGACCTGCAGCTGGCATTAGGGAAGCAGACGGCTGAGAACTTGGACTTCAATCGTGTTAAGATTGACCGCGGTTACCTAGTGAACAATCCGGAGCCGGCTGAAGAAGGGCAGTTGTTCAAGCGCTATGCCGTTACTGAAGACGGCGTATCACCGCGCGTATTGCCTGGAACGAAGAACGGTCTGCATCACGTTACTGGTGTAGAACATGACGAAGAGGGCCGTCCATCTGAGAATGCGAAGAACCGCAAGAACATGATGGATAAGCGTCTGAGAAAGCTGAATAACATCCAAGTAACTGACCCGATCAAAGCGGATGCGCCTCATGATGAAGCTGATCTGCTAGTCGTGAGCATGAATTCGCTTGGCGGTACGATCGATGAAGCACGCGGACGGTTAGAGAAGGATGGTATCAAGTCGAACCATATGACAATTCGTCTCGTTCACCCGTTCCCGACAGCGCTTGTGAAGGAGCAGATGGACAAGGCGAAGAAGGTTGTAGTCGTAGAGAACAATGCGACTGGCCAATTGAGAGATCAGATCAAGCTGCATGTTGGGCAGGCTGAGAAGCTGGGCAGCTTGTTGAAGTATGACGGTAACCCGTTCCTTCCGGCAGAAGTGTATAACCATTGCAAGGGGTTGATGTGAGATGGCGACATTCAAAGATTTCCGTAACAAGGTGAAGCCGAACTGGTGCCCTGGCTGCGGTGACTTCTCCATACAAGCAGCGATTCAGCGTGCGTCGGCCAATGTAGGGCTGGAGCCAGAGGATCTGGCGGTAGTATCCGGTATCGGTTGCTCTGGACGTGTATCCGGCTATATTAATGCGTATGGCTTCCATGGCATTCATGGTCGTGCCTTGCCGATTGCGCAAGGCTTGAAGATGGCGAATCGTGAGCTGACCGTTGTGGCATCCGGCGGTGACGGCGACGGCTTCGCGATCGGTATGGGACATACGATTCATGCGATCCGCCGTAATATTAATATTACGTATATCGTGATGGACAATCAGATTTACGGCTTGACGAAGGGGCAGACCTCGCCGCGAAGCGCATTCGGCTTCAAGACGAAGAGTACGCCAGCCGGCTCGATCGAATCTGCGCTTTCTCCGCTGGAGATGGCATTAGCTGCAGGCGCATCATTCGTCGCCCAATCGTTCTCCAGTAACTTGAAGCAGCTGACCGGGCTTATCGAGGAAGGCATGAAGCATGAAGGCTTCTCCTTCATCAACGTGTTCAGCCCTTGTGTGACGTTCAATAAGATCAACACGTACGACTGGTTCAAGGAGAACATTGTCGATCTCGACGAATCCTCCGACTATGATCCGTCTAACCGTGTGATGGCGATGTCCAAGATTATGGAGACGAACAGCTTAGCGTGCGGTCTGCTCTATCGGGATCAAGCACGTCCAAGCTATGAAAACCAAGTTGCAGGGTTCCGCGGCGAGGGGCTTGCGAAGCAAGACCTGAACTTGAGCGAAGACGACTTCAACAAACTGGTTGCGGAGTTCCGCTAATCAGCGAAGGAGGGGCATGAGAGCAGCAGCTCTTGTGTCTCTTTTTTTTGTTTCGTGCAGACAATCGGGTATACTGGTAGTCATAGAAGAGCAGATTCGCGAAAGGTGTGGATAAGCATGGAGAGCAAGCAAGTACCAGTCGGTGTGTCCGCCAGACACATTCATCTATCGAAGGAGCATATCGCGATCTTGTTCGGCGAGGGCGCGGAATTAACTGTGTTGAAGGATCTGTCTCAACCCGGACAATTCGCAGCGAATGAGACAGTTGCTGTCACTGGTCCGAAGGGAACGTTCCCGAAGGTGCGTATTCTTGGACCGGCACGAGGCAAGACGCAGATCGAAATTTCTCGAACGGATGCTTTCTCAATCGGGGTGAACGCACCAGTACGCGAGTCCGGCAATATTGCGGGAACGCCTGGCATCATCGTGAAGGGACCGCAAGGCGAAGTCGTGCTTGAGGAAGGGGTAATTGTCGCTGCCCGTCACATTCACTTCCATACGTCTGATGCTGCTAAGTGGGGCATCACGAACGGCGAACAGCTGCGGGTACGCATGCATGGTGAACGTCCCCTTATCTTCGAAGACGTCGTTGCCCGTGTGTCAGACAGCTATGCGCTGGACATGCATATCGACACAGACGAAGCGAACGCAGCGGGCAGCAAGACTGGTGATGTAGGTGAAATATTGAGTTAGTCGGATTTGTCAAGCGCGTTCACATAACATCCTCATGCATTCCATAGATAATCGAGTGGGTTCATGCTATAATGATGGAATGAGTTCGACAGGGAGGAAGTGAGGAGCATGGCGAAGGAAACGAAGGATTACAGCCAATACTTCGACTTTTCCAATGCGAAAGTGTTGAGCGAGGACGAACAAGGCAAGCGGATTCGTATTGCTGGACGCGACATTCATATCGTCTCGGAGCCTTCCTACAAGGAAGAGAAGCGCCGCGGCAAGGAAGAAGTGCAGGTGCTCTATGATACTGCGGTGCCTGATGAGATGAAGGAGTTCGGCGAAGGCCGATTTTACCATATAACGACGTATGGCTGCCAGATGAATGAGCATGATACAGAGACGATTAAAGGCATGCTCGAAGCGATGGGCTATACGTTCGTAGAGGATCGTACGAAGGCGGATGTCATTCTATTGAACACCTGTGCGATTCGAGAGAACGCAGAGGACAAGGTGTTCGGTGAGATCGGTCACCTGAAGACGCTGAAGACGGAGAATCCCGAGCTCATTCTCGGTGTATGCGGCTGCATGTCCCAAGAGGAATCAGTCGTCAACCGCATTCTCCAGAAGCACGCCTTCGTAGATATCATCTTCGGAACGCATAACATTCACCGACTGCCACACTTACTGCGCGATGCCTACTTCAACAAGGAAATGGTCGTTGAAGTGTGGAGCAAGGAAGGTGACATTATCGAGAACTTGCCGAAGAAGCGGGAAGGGATGAAGGCTTGGGTCAACATCATGTACGGCTGCGACAAGTTCTGCACGTACTGCATTGTCCCGTATACCCGCGGCAAGGAGCGGAGCCGCCGTCCGCAGGACGTCATTGACGAAGTACGCGAGCTGGCGAGACTTGGCTTCAAGGAGATTACACTGCTCGGACAGAACGTCAACGCCTACGGCAAGGACTTCGACGACATCGATTATCTGTTCGGTGACTTGATGGCCGATATTCAGAAGATCGACATTCCGCGAGTGCGCTTTACGACAAGTCATCCGCGCGACTTCGACGATCATCTGATCGAGGTGCTCGCTGCCAAGGGCAACTTGGTCGAGCATATTCATCTGCCGGTGCAGTCCGGCAGCTCCGAGATTCTGAAGCGGATGAGCCGCAAGTATTCGCGCGAGACGTATCTGGAGCTTGTAGGCAAGATCAAGCAGGCGATGCCGGACGTCGTGCTAACGACCGATATTATTGTCGGGTTCCCCGGTGAAACCGATGAGCAGTTCGAGGACACGCTGTCGCTTGTGCGCGAGGTTGAATACGACTCCGGCTTCACGTTCATCTACTCTCCGCGCGCTGGCACGCCAGCCGCAGAGATGGAAGACAACGTGCCGATGGAGGTCAAGAAGGCACGTCTGCAGCGATTGAATGAGCTGATGTCCGAGATCAGTCTGAAGAAGAATATGGCGCTCAAGGAGCAAGTCGTCGAGGTGCTGGTTGAGAGCGAGAGCAAGACGAACGCCGAAGTGCTCTCCGGCCGCACTCGTACGAATAAGCTCGTCCACTTCCGCGGACCGAAGTCGCTGTGCGGCCAGTTCGTGCAAGTGCGGATTACCGAACCGCAGACGTGGCTGCTGAAGGGCAAGCTCGTCGAGCAGGCGATAACGGAGACAACGGCGGCGCTGGGCTAAGCGGCAGACTTCGGCTGACCGCTTGCCGGTCTAGGTTGCAGGTGCGCTCTAGTGTAGGAAGAAGGACGTTGTAGCATACCCATAGATGTTTTTTTCGAATAGATAGAGGTAATTAGGGAGGCGCGAATCATATGGACGGACAACAAGCTGTTGGACAGGCCCCGGCTTGCTCGACGATGAAGGAGCACAACACGCGGGATCTTATTCTGCGCGAGGACATCATTGCGAAGGCGAAGGAAGTAGCTCAGCTCATGTCCAGCTCTGAAGAGGTGCAGCTGTACCGTAAGGCAGAGCAGATGATCGACCAGAACGAGAAGGTGCAGAGCCTAATCAAGCAGATTAAGAAGAAGCAGAAGGAAGTCGTCGGCTTCGAATACTTCAAGAACGAAGAGATGATCAAGAAGATCGAAACCGAGATGGACGAATTACAGGCAGAACTGGACGGTATCCCGCTCGTGCAGCAGTTCCAGCAGTCGCAGACCGACATTAATTATATGCTGCAGCTCGTCGTATCGATCATTAAGGACACCTTGTCCGAGAAGATCAACGTTGATAGCGGCACTGACCTGCCGCCTTCCAGTTGCAGTGACTGATTAGTGCGAGGATGAAGATGGAATTGGCTGTGTGGGTAACGCATCCGTTCCTATAACGGAAATAGAGTCGTAACCGAAAGCATCGGAGACGTATCGAATGGCGAATGCCGTCGAACGTCTCCTTTTTTTATTTCCAAATGGTGGTTTGTCATTTATAATGGATGAAAGGAATGGGAAATCGTGAGGATTGATGTGGGGAGAAGGAATTCCGGTCAGCTCAGCTTGACCTTGGAGCGGTATGATGTATCGGTTGCAGCGGAGATTAAGGCAATTCCGGGGCGGTTGTACATCCCTGCGGAGCGGTTGTGGCTAATCCCGTTGAAGGAAGTCGCGGTTGACACGTTACTGCGTGCGCTGCCTTCCTGCATACCGGTTGTACAAGACAGCTTGCTTCGCGATTGTGCTTGGCTCTTGCGCCGGATGAAGGAGCATGGTTCGTATGAAAGGAAAGCAGTTCCTTCCTCACCAGTTCACCTGCAAATGAACGAAGTCGCACTTCGAAAGCAGCTGCAGCTGCGCGGTTACAGTACGAAGACGGTAAAAGCTTACTGTGGGCAGGTGCGTCGTTTCGTAGATCATCTTCAAACGACTCAACGCCCTATGGGCAAAGGAGCGTTGCATGAATACACACATGCAATACTGCAGCAAGGTCGCTATTCCTCCTATGTGAATCAGGCTATTCGAGCAGTGAAGTTTTATGTGAAGCATGTGTTGCACGGGGAGAAGGAAGACATAGCCTACGTCAGACCGAAGCGAGTTCAATCGCTTCCCAACGTGTTGAGCCAGGAGGAGGTTAAGCAGCTGTTGGCTCAAGTGGACAATCCAAAACATCTCGCCATTCTCATGCTGACTTATTCTGGTGGGTTGCGTGTAGGAGAAGTCGTTCGCTTGCAGCATCAGCATCTCGATCTTGCACGGAGAACGATTCGTGTTCAGCAAGGTAAGGGCAAGAAAGACCGCCAAACCTTGTTATCTGAAGCAGCCCTTCGTGCTGTGCGCACCTATGTGGAACGGGAACAGCCCATGGTATGGCTCTTCCCTGGACAAGATAATCGGCGGCATCTGACAGAACGAACCGTGCAGAAGGTGTTCGATCAAGCAATAAGAAGAGCAGGGATTCAGAAGAAGGTGAGCGTCCATGCTCTGCGTCATTCATTCGCCACACATCTGTTGGAGAACGGTACGGACTTACGCTACATCCAAGAACTGCTAGGACACGAAAGCAGCCGCACCACGAGCCGCTATACCCACGTCAGCACTAAGGACATTCGTCGCATCCCCAATCCGCTTGATAGCATCTGGTCGGACGGGGATTAGGGGATATGATCATGCTATAGCGCAGAGGGTGGCTTACAGAATGCTACGCAAAAACGCATGCTTCCCGAACTACGCTTATTCATTTCTACGTATGCGTATTCGCGAAAGTTCGCAAATAAGATGTTATCGGAAATTATTGCAGTAAATTTAAACCCCAAATACAAAGGAAGTGCAAATTTGTTCAGTAATATTATTGGAAGAATAGAAGAACCAGAAATTAAAGATCTACTATATTTGTGCGTTTTCCCTGATACTTATAGTTTGAAGAAAATCATCGAAAAATATAAAGCAAGCTCCAAATTACAACTGTACGGTATTGGATTGGAAGGTAAAACAATTGGGTTGATAGGATATCAGTATATTGACAAGAAAGTAATTGAAATAACACACATTTCTGTTAAACCTGAATTCAGAGGAAAAGGTTTTGGAAGAGTATTAATTTCCGAACTTCTGAATAAAGAGAACCCGAAAGAAGTAACTGTAGAAACAGATGATGACGCTGTTGAATTTTATAGACATATTGGATTTGTGATTAACAGTTTGGGTGAGAAGTATCCGGGAGTTGAACGCTATAGTTGTTCATTCAAAAGTTGATTCTGCATAATCAAAGAGGGCAATAACATCCGATAACAATGCATTCACGCGGCGGTCTTGGTCATGGCATTCCGGAGAAGATAGTTCAGGCGAAAACCCTGCACCGACTAACCGCATCGCGGCTGTTCCCTTTGGTCACTTAAGTCGGTGAGGGTTCGTGAATACCGAACGTTATCGGAAACCCTTGCACAACCTTTTTTTGAAAATAGATTGAATGGGGGATCTAATCATGTATAGAAATTCTGTGATATATAAAACAAAACGTTTGGTTGTTATATTACCCTTGCTTTGCTTTGTAGTATTAGGCTGTGCTTCTGGACCATCTGATCTTAAAGGCTATGTAATTGATACTGATGATAGAGAGAGAATATTAGTCGTGAATGGAATTAGTAAAGAAACTGCCATGAATACTGAACAGATTGATATTGAGTTTTTGGATTTAATTGACGAAGCATATTGGTTAAGTGGAGTGGATGTAAAGAAATATAGTAAAGGAGATTATGTTGAAGTCTGGCTGGATAATGAAATTGATGCATCTTTCCCAGCGCAGACTAGTGTAATAAAGATAAGAAAGATAGAAGAAGACAGTGAGTAAGTATACTCGGAGAAGGCAAGGGCATCCGATAACAATGCATTCAAGCGGCGGGCCTCTCCGAGTCCCTTGGTCGCCAGTGGGATTTCAAGGAAGTGGATTCTGGCGAAAACCCTGCACTGGCTAACCGCATCGCGGCAGGTCCTTCGGACCTTAAGCCAGTGAGGGATCGTGAATGCGGGAACGTTATCGGAAATTCGGGAAAACATATAAACCTGATAAAAATGGGAAATCATTAAGACTTCAAGGACAAAAACAAAACGTTTGTTCTATGATAATTTTGGAAGAAATGATATAATCAAAAGCAAGTACAATTGAATCTTGGGTGGGGACTGCTCCCTTCGAAAGGAGGTGAGCAGCGTTGAAAGATACAATAACGATTATGATCCTATTTGGAACCTTTGTTATTGCACTTTTGACATACATCTCTTCGAATTATAAGAGAAAGTAAAATCCCACCCCAAGGTTTCTGAAGGCCGAGGGTGGGATTTTAGACCTTAAATGACTCAAGAAGGGATAAACCCATCCAAGCCAATTGTACCCGCCGAGCGTTCCCGCGCTCGGCTTTCATACATATATATTACCATAACTACATTATGATGAAAACTAGGTTATTGGATAGATGAAGAAATTGAAGTGCTCTTTGTAAGAAATTCGAAGAAGTCTCGAACATCCGATAACAATGCATTCACGCGGGGGGCCAGCAAGCTGACCCTTGGTCACCAGAGGGATTTCGGAGAAGTGAATTCAGGCGACGACCCTGCACCGGCTAAGATAGGAGCTATCTAAGCCGGTGAGGGATCGTGAATGCGGGAACGTTATATGAAACCGACGAGATTTTGTGGGAGTGATCCATTACAATGTTGCATTCCTTGTTGTCATCCTTTTTACCATTCCAATGAAATTGTGAATAGATTCGAGAATTGCTGCCATTAATAGCATTCTTCCTAAGGGTCCGTCAATCATTAACATAATATCTTCCGGGGCGTTTATTTCCTTCAATTCAATCTGACCAAATAGAAAAATTGCTATTCCGGCGTAAGTTATTATCTTTAGTGTATATAGACTTATTTGGAGATAAAAGAGAACAACACCTGTTTTATTATTCAATTTAATTCCCCCAATTATCGATTTGCATATTATTTATATCGGAAGAAAGCAGGCTTTTTGAAGAATTAAGCGAAAAAAAGATTATTAAAGGCTACAATTTGTTTGAATCTCAAAGATGTAGTCGGCATCATATAACAATGTGTTCACGCATCGGCGGACAAGCCGCTTCGGTCCCGGAAGAAAAGTCGGAGAAGTGATTGCCGGGACACATCCGCACCACCTAACCGCATCGCGGCCGGTCACTACGTGACCTTAAGGTGGTGGGACGTCGTGAACACGGGAACGTTAGTCGAAATTCCCTAGAAAGAGTGAAAGCATTATGCAATGGAGTAAATTAAAAAAACAAATCGAAAGCAGATTATGTAATGCTCTGAAGAGTAGGATTACCTATCATAATACTCGATATAGGGATACTCACGATCAAGTAGGGAGAGGTTGGGTCACTTTTGATAATGAGATTATTCATGATTTTTGTACTGTGAATAGGGGCTATCAGTATAACTCGTTAGCTAATGATATAAGAAAGCAGAACGATGCATTAGACTGGCGGAATCCTGAACAGCAGGACGAATACTATAAAGCTTATAAGATTGCCGAACGTGAGATGGAAAAACAGGGAATTCATAATCAGTATGAATTCTATAATGCAATTGAAGAATTTATAAATTTATCAATAGATGATGCATTATCATCAACTAACCCACTAATCAGGGCTATAGCTTATTTTGATAGTAGATTAGGTAAGAGAAGACTAGTTAAGTTGAAGGAAGATGAGAGTATTATCGCTAGAAAATTTCAAGTCGTAAGATTAAAAGCTGGAGGTATATTCGATAGAAGAGGGAACATCGACTAACACCATATTTACGCATTGTCGCTAACGCTCCTCGGTCCAGAAGAGGATTCATGTTGCCTTCTATATGTATTATCAGATTCGCTATACTGTTACTTGACTCTATTAGGACGCCAATTAAGATGACGTAAAATAGTTTGTGTAATTCGGTAAAAAGTGTATTCACAAATAGAAGAAGGTAGGGTACTCTCGGAATTGTCCAGATCCACGAGAGGAGA